>Ga0307374_10000339_pt1 | contig 89283 bp, 71 predicted proteins | sample OX3MG_FD_202532 | JGI IMG/M metagenome (GOLD analysis project Ga0307374, IMG submission 202532) | Soil microbial communities from Risofladan, Vaasa, Finland - OX-3 | ecosystem: Environmental > Terrestrial > Soil > Coastal area > Acid sulfate soil | place: Finland: Risofladan, Vaasa | collected... | reverse complement strand
TCCTCGGGGCGCAGCAGGGCGGGGTAGTCCACGCCCAGGAACCCGCGAACCGAAACCAGCACCGTGACCCCGGCGGAGCGCAGGATGTAGGCCGCTTCACCCCCCTTGAATCGGGTGTTCAGCGGCACCAGCACCGCGCCCGCCCGCAGCGACCCCAGCGCGGCCAGCATCCATTCGGCGCAGTTGGGGGCCCAGACGGCGACCCGGTCACCGGGCTCGACGCCGGCGGCCACGAAGCCGCGTGCGTACCGGTCCACCTGGTCGGCCAGCTGGGCGTAGGTGAGCCGGACGCCGCCGTCGACCAGCGCCTCGGTTCCACCGTGACGCTCGGCCCCGTCGGCCACCAGGCGGGGAATGGTCCCCCAGATGAGGTCGGCTCGTGGGTCCTCCTGTGCCGGCGGTGCGCCGCCGATACCCGTCACGGGTGCTGGCTGCTGACGGAGATGACCTCTCCGCTCATGTAGCTGGAGTAGTCACTGGCCAGGAAGACGATGACATTGGCCACCTCCCACGTCTGAGCGCCGCGCCCGAAGAGCTCGCGCCGGCGCAGGACGGCCAGGTCCTCGTCGGGAATGGCCCGGTTGAGGAAGGGGTGCTCGGCCAGGCTCGGTGACACCGCATTGACCCGGACCCCGAACGGCGCCGCCTCCGCGGCGGCACACCGGGTGAGGGCCATCACCCCGGCCTTGGCCGCGGCGTAGTGCGCCTGCCCGGGCTGGGCCCGCCACCCGAGCACCGAGGCGTTGTTGACAATCGCACCACCCTGCTGCGCCAGCAGGTGGGTCAGGGCAGCCCGGGTGCAGCGGAAGGTTCCCGTGAGCGTGACCTCCAGCACGCGCGCCCACTGCGCATCGGTCATGTCCACCAGGGGCACCGTCCCCCCCAGCCCGGCGTTGTGCACCGCCACGTCGAAATGCCCGTATTGTGCCCTGGCTCCCTCGTAGAGCGCTCTGACCTGGGACTCGTCCGTGACGTCGCAGGCGATGGCGTGGACCTCACCTCCCGTCTCGGCCCGTAGCTCCTCGGCCGTCTCGCCCAAGCGCCGCTCATGGGCATCGGAGACGACGACGGCCGCCCCCTCTTCGAGGCAGCGCCGGGCGGTGGCCGAGCCGATCCCCGTGCCGGCGGCGGCCGTCACGATGACGACCTTCCCGGACAGCAGGCCGTGACCCTCCGGGGGGGTCGGAGGTGGTGGTGGTTCGAAGGAAGCCCCGAGGCTCACACAGTCCCTTTCGGCTCGGACGGGAGACCGAGCACCCGCTCGCCAATGATGTTCCGTTGTATCTGGTTGGAACCACCGTAAATCGTTTCCGAGCGTGAGAAGAGAAACGAGCGCTGCAGGTCGTTGAGCCCGTAGGGCCACTCGCCGAGCACGGTGGCCGCCGGACCCATCACACTCAGGGCCAACTCGCCCAGCCGGCGGTGCCAGCTGCCCCAGAAGAGCTTGGCGATGGACGCCTGGGGGGGCGCTACCGGACCCTCCACGCCCGAGAGGCTGCGCAGGGTGTTGTAGCGCATGATGGAAAGTTCGACGTGGGCCTGAGCCAACCGCTGGCGGAGCACCGGGTCGCGGGATCGGCCGTTCTCCTGGGCCAGGGCGACAATCCGGTCCAGCTCGCGCCCGAAGCTCAGCTGGTGACCGAGCAGCGCCACCCCCCGCTCGTAGGACAGTGTCGCCAGCGCCACCCTCCACCCGTCGCCGACGTCGCCGACCACGTTGTCCCGCCCGGTCCGGGCCCCGTCGAAGAAGACTTCGTTGAACTCGCTGGTCCTGGTCAACTGCATGATTGGCCGCACCTCAATGCCCGGCTGGTCCATGGGGACCAGCAAGTAGGACAACCCCTTGTGGCGCGGGGCGTCGGGATCGGTGCGGCAGATGGCGAAGCACCAGTCGGACTGGTGGGCCAGGGAGGTCCACACCTTCTGGCCGGTGATGACCCATTCGTCGCCGTCGAGTTCCGCCCGGGTCTTGACGTTGGCCAGGTCACTCCCGGCGTCAGGTTCGGAGTACCCCTGGCACCAGAGCTCGGTTCCCTCCCTGATCGGGGGCAGGAAGCGCTGCTTCTGCGCCTCGGTCCCGTAGTGAATGAGGGTCGGGCCCAGCAGCCCCTCGCCCAGGATGCTGACCCGGCCCGGTGCCGCCGCCCGGGCGTACTCCTCGTTGAAGATGACCTGTGCCGCCACCGACGCCCCCCGGCCACCGTGCTCGGTCGGCCAGCCCAGGCAGGTCCAACCGCCCTCGGCCAGCACCTTCTCCCAGCGCAAGCGCACCTCGAAGCCGTAGGTCTCGTCGCCCGAGCCGCCACGGCCCCCCAGCGCGGCGAACTCGCCCACCATCTGCTCGTCCAGGAACCGGCGCACCTCGGCCCGGAATGCCAGGTCCTCGGGGCCGTCTCGCAGGTTCATGGCCCCGAGAGCGTAGCGGTGCCGACCCGCTGGGCGTTCCTGGCGATGCCCTGGAATACTCAAGGGTCACCATGCCCTATTCCGTTGGCCGGATCGTCCACGATGCCGATGCGCACCTCATGGAGACGCCCACCTGGTTGCGGGACCACGCCGAACCGGCCTACCGCGACCGCCTCCCCGTGCTGCGCTATCCGAGCGGCAACGAGCTGCGCCAGACGGGGAGCCCCGAAGAGCAGCAGCGAGACCTGGTGGCCTCCTTCGAGAGGTTGCGCGCCCACCACGGAACCGAGGAGTACCGGAGCACCGAGGACGCCGAGATCATGGCCCGCAAGAACTTCGCCGCCACCGGTTCGTTCATCGCCGAGGACCGGCCGCGGGCGCTGGACCTCCTGGGCTTCTCCAGCCAGCTGATCTTCAATACGTTCCACAACGGCCGCCTTTACGGCCTGGAGCATTCTGGCGACGTCGCACTGGCCCACGCCGCGGCGCGGGCCCACAACAGGGGCATGCTCGAGTTCTGCTCGGTCGATCCCCGCCTCCTGCCCTCGCTCTACGTCCCGCTGGTCGATCCCGCTCGGGCCGTCCAGGCCACCGGGGACGCCCTCGAAGCGGGTGCGGCGGCGCTGCTCGTCGCCTCGGGATGCCCCCCGTCGTTCTCGCCCAGCCACAGCGACCTCTTCGGCGTGTGGTCCCAGGCCGAAGAGGCCGGCATCCCGGTGGTGTTCCACGTGGGCGGTACCGGCGACCTGGTCGATCCGCACTACTTCGTCAACGGGCTCCCCGTCCCCCCCGACTTCCACGGGGGCGACGAGAACTTCCGCTCCGTCGACTACATGGGCATCCCCGTCCCGCCCGCGCAGACGCTGGCCACCATGATCTTCGACGGCGTGCTGGAACGGTTCCCCGCCCTGCGCATCGGGGTCATAGAGCAGGGCGCCATCTGGGTGCCCTCGTGGCTGCGGCAGATGGAGTCCGCCTTCGAGGCCTTCCACCGTCACGAGGAGCGCCTCCGGGCGCTCTCGCTGCGCCCGTCGGAATACGTGCACCGCCAGGTCCGCTTCACGCCCTACCCGACCGAGGACGTCGGCTGGATCGTCGCCCAGGGCGGTCCCGATCTCGTGATGTTCTCGTCCGACTACCCCCACGTCGAGGGCGGGCGCAGGCCGATCGAGCGGTTCGAGGCCTCGCTGGGCGACGCCTCCGACGAGGTGCGCCGGCAGTTCTACGTCGACAATTTCCTTCACCTGATGGGCGAGGCCGGCACCCGGCTGGCCGCCTGACCGATGACGACCGTGGTGGGCGGGCTGGTCGAGCCGGGGTTCGAGGCGGTGCGGGACGCCTTCGTGCACAACCACGAGGTCGGGCGTGAGCTCGGCTCCGCCTTCTGCCTCCACGTGGGCGGCCGCAAGGTCGTCGACATCCACGCCGGCCACTTCGACCGCCGGCACAGCCGCCCCTATGACGAGCACACCTTGCAGCTGGTCTTCTCCAGCACCAAGGGGGCCACCGCAGCCTGTGCCAACTTGCTGGCCCAGCGGGGCCAGCTCGACCTGGGCGCCCCGGTCGCCACCTACTGGCCCGAGTTCGCCCAGGGGGGCAAGGAGGACATTCCGGTCCTCTTCCTGCTCACCCACCAGGTCGGGCTGCCGGCCGTCGATCGCCGCCTCACCGCCGCCGAGGTACAGGCGTGGGACCCCGTGGTCTCAGCCCTGGCCGAGCAGACCCCGTTCTGGGAGCCCGGCACCGCGCACGGGTACCACGCCCTGACCTACGGCTGGCTGGTCGGCGAGGTGGTGCGCCGCGTCAGCGGCCGCTCACTCGGCACCTACTTCGCCGAGGAGATCGCCGGCCCCCTCGGCCTCGACTTCTTCATCGGCCTCCCGGCAGAAGAGGAGCACCGGGTCTCCGCCGTGTCGGGTGGCGCAATTGTGGCGTCCGAAGGTGGGGGGGCCGACGCCGGGCTGTCGGCCGGCTTCTCGTCCACCCTCCTGGCGCGGGCCCTCAACGTCGGCGGTGCCTTCAGCGACCCCGGATGGGCCAACCGACCGGCCTGGCACGCCGCCGAGGTGCCGGCCGCCAACGGCATCACCAACGCCACCTCCCTCTCCCGCCTCTACGCCGGCCTGATCGGCCCCGTGGAGGGAGGGCCGCCCGAGCCGCTTCTCACCCCGGCCCAGGTCGATGAGGCCCGGACGGTGCGGACCTTCGGTGCCGACCAGGTCTTCTTGTCCCTGGGCTTCCCCATGGAGCAGAAGATCGGCCAGGGCTTCTGGATCTCCAGCCCCTTCTCCCCCTTCGGTGGGGCGGGATCATTCGGGCACACCGGGGCCGGCGGTTCCTTCGGCTACGCCGATCCGGAGAACGAATTGGCCGTCGGCTATGTCATGAACCGGATGTCGATCGGCATGCTGGGCGACCCCCGGGCCCGGCGCCTGACCAAGGCTGTCTACGCCTCGGTCGGGGTGGAGCCGAAATACATTTAGCCACGAACCGGTTGTACCGGCCAGGAGGGAGCCGCCATGTTCCATCGCAAGTCCGCCACGCAGGAGCCACCCATGGAGTACGAAGTCGCCAAGACCGAAGAGGAGTGGAAGCAGGAGTTGTCGTCTGAGCGCTATGCCGTGCTGCGCCGCGCCGGCACGGAGCCGGCGTGGTCCGGAGAGCTGCTCCACGTCGAGGGCGAGGGCGTCTTCCGGTGCGCCGGCTGCCGGGCCGAACTCTTCGACACCGATGCCAAGTTCGATTCCGGGTCCGGCTGGCCCAGCTTCGACCGCGCCAAGGCGGACGGCACCATCGTTGAGCACACCGACCGCAGCTTCGGCATGGCGCGGACCGAAATCCTCTGCGCCCGGTGCGGGGGCCACCTGGGACACGTGTTCCCCGATGGCCCCACCGACACCGGACTCCGCTACTGCGTGAATTCGCTCTCGCTCACCTACGAGCCGACCCCCTCGGAGGCCTGAGGCTCCAACAGCCTTCCCTCGATGTGATCGAACAGCGCGGCGAGGCGCGTCGCTTCTGCGGGCATGCCCAGCCGCCGGAGCAGTGATTCGCCCAGCGCCAGCGCACCACAGATTTCGAAGACCTCTTCTTTCAGGAGTTGGATCCGCGCCGTGAACCGTGCCGGTCCCGGTGGCTCAGCAACCCCAGGATGCCCAAGATCGTGACCGATCCCAGGCTCACGAGGAGCCACCACAGTGGGGTCGTCGCCGCGTGCAGGCCCATGGAGGTGATCAGCCAGGGATGCACTCACGCCTCGACCGGCACGGCTCCCGAGACCTCGTCGATGTCAGCGCCGGTCTCGGCCTGCCCAACGGCCCCCCGGCGCTCCACCTTCTGCACGTCCGCCGTGGCGAAGCGGAGGCTGGGTCCGACCTCGTCGGCGGTGATCTCGACCTTGGAGCGGTGCTCGCCCTCTTCGGTCTCCCAGGTGCGCTGCTCCAGCCGGCCGGTGACCACGACGCGCATGCCCTTGGACAGGCTCAAGGCCACGTTCTCCGCCAGGTCCCTCCAGCAGATGACATCGAAGAATGACGTGGCCTCTTGCCACTCCTGGGTCGCCCGATCCTGCCACCGTCGGTTCACGGCGACACCCAACTGAGCCGTTGCCTGGCCCTCCCTGGTGTAGCGGATCTCGGGCTCGCGGGTCAGGTTCCCGGTGATGGTGGTGGTGTTGGCCATTGAATGCTCCTCGCTTCAGTCCTGCCCCCGCTTTGGCGAGGGACAGGGGGAGGATGAACGCCTGACCTTGCGGGGAAACTTGCCGGGATCCTTGCTTGGCGAGATTTCCTGGCCGGTGATCCACCGTGGCCCTGCGCGATGATCGCCTTCCATGCATCGGCGGAGACTGACCGGTGGCCTCGCACTCGGCCTGACGGGGCTTGTCGCATTCGGGCCTTCGGCGCCGGTGGCCGGATCCACGACGACCACGACTGTGCCACCAGCCACCACCCCGTGCAGCACCGCGACATCGACCCCCGGACCCATACTCCCCTCCCCGTCGACGAACCTGCCGACCCGACCAGCCGGGCTCATCGCCGTGCAGGAATACACCCCGGGAAACGAGAACGTCTTCACGAGCCGGGTGTACACCAACCAGGCCATTTCCGGCGTTGCCCTGCGCGCCAATTGGGTGGACGTGGAACCGTCCTTCAACCGCTGCAACTGGCGGCTCATCGACAACGTCTTCGCCGCCGCCCAGAGCAGCAAGAAGTTCGTCGTCCTGATCCTGGTCCCCGGATTCGGGACACCCACCTGGACCGAGCAACCAGCCACCTCGCCCGGTGAGACATCAGGAACGGTCAAGACGGCCGTGTTCAACCGCCAGTACGCCCAAGGTGCCGGTACGCCGGGCACCCTTCCGGTGCCCTGGGATCCCACCTACCTGGCCCGATGGTTCGCCTTCCTGCAGGACGTGGCGGACCGGTACGGCAACCGTGCCGATTTCCTGATGATCTCTGCCGACGGCCCCACCTCGGTGTCCGCCGAGATGACGTTGCCGGGGCGGATTAAGGACAGCGCGCTCCCCGGTGACGGCTCGGACATCAAACAGTGGGAGAGTCTCGGCTATACGCCCGAACTGTACGAGGGCGCGTGGAAGACCGTGTTCAGCGAGTACGCCAAGATCTTTCCCCACCAGTACGTGTCCTTTGCGCTGGGTTCAGGACTACCCATTGGGAACAGCGGCAAGCGAGCCAAGAGCGAAAGTCTTGACACGACGAACACCGTGCTCGCCGAGGGCCAGCAGTACGGGCCCAAATTGGCGATCCAGGAGAGCGCCCTGACCGCCAAAGGCGATTTTGCCGGTATCTACGACATTGTGAAGGAGAGCCGCGGCAAATTCGTGACCGGGTACCAGGACGGGACCAACGCCACGCACAACGCCGGTTACATGGGGGACACAGGCAATCCGCTGGGTGCGCTGACACGGACCCTGCACCGTGGACTGGCCGGGCATCCGACCTTCCTGCAGGTCTACGAGACCGATGTCAACAACCCCATGATGCAGTCCCTGCTGCACGCAACTGCGTGCCAGCTCGTCCCCTGCCGGGCGAGCCGATAGCCGGGAGCAGCCGGTACCACGTCAATGTGCGTCCAGAACGTTGATAGGTTGACCGACGCGAAAAGCGGGGTTTGCCATGCACATCAGCGACGACGGTATGTCCATGGCGCGCGTCAGGGCCCGGCACCTTCTTCCGGTCATGGCGGCCACGGCCGCCGTCGCGTTTTCCCTGGCGGGGGCAGGTGCCGACACGTCTTCCTCCTCGGTCCAGTTGGCCTCCTACCAGCGGATAGCTACTGCCGTACCGGCCGCCGGACCGTATCTGGCCCACATGAAACAAATCAGCGGCGAAATTGCTTCCAGAATTGGCCACCCCTTGAGTCTCTCCCTCGGCGTGGTCCTCAATGCGACGAACATCAAGGTGGATGGAGCGCCCGTGGCGGCCTACGCCGATGCCTACGACAGCACCGGGGATCAAGTCGGACCAGCCAGTCGCTGTGTGATCCATCTCAACCCGGTTCTCTACAAGGAGAAGAACACCGGTGATTTCAATTCCACGCTCGCCCACGAGGTGTTCCATTGCTTCGAGGCCATGGACTACCCGACGCTTCCGGCCTTCGGAACCGCGCCGGGCTGGCTCATCGAAGGCGAAGCCGAGTGGGTCGGCGCCACCCTCTATCCGGCCGAGGACTCCTTTTGGGACGCGTACCTGACCGACCCTTCCATCAGCCTGTTCGCCCGCAAATACAGTGCCATTGGGTTCTACTCCCTCATGACCGCCAGCGGCCAGGACACCTGGCATCTGCTGGACCCCATGCTCAAGGCTCCAAGCAGTGCCGCCGCCTATGCGCTGGCTGCCAACAGCACCCTCAAGTTGGATTGGGCCTCTTCGCTGGCCCGCAAACCGGACTTCGGAAAAGGGTGGGACGCCACCGGGCCGGGCATCACCGATTCGAGGTACAAGCCGACGGTCAGCGTGCTGCGCCAGGGGACGGTCCTGAAGGGCGACGTGGCGCCCTACACCAATGCGCTGATTGCCTTCGACCCCTCGGCCGACGTGGTCGACATCACGGCCGGTACCCCCTACAGCCGCCTGCACGAGGCCGACGGGACTGGCATCAACGGCCTTTCGAGTAGCACCAGTTACTGCGTCAAGGACTGCGACAAGTGCCCCGAAATGAAGGACATGCCCAAGCTCGAACCAGGTGCCACCTGGCTGGCCGTGACCGGCGACACGGCCGGATCCAGCTACGTCGTCACCGGCGCACCACCCATGTGCTCGTGCATCCGCGGCACGTGGAAGGTGACGTCCGAGAGCGGACCCTCGACATCGGGCGGGGCCGGTGTCGTATGGATGGTCAGCCCCAAGGGAACGATCGCCGTCGACTACGACGGCTCGGCGCCCTTCATCGGGCCCGGGGGATTCAGCTATACGTACCGGGGCAGCGCGGACTACAAGACGACACTTCCTCCGAATCCGACGGGGTCATCTGGCTCCTACGTGGCTACTCCCGTGTCGCAACACGTCACCGCCACCTACTCGATTCCCGGGAAGGGACAGATAACGACGTCAGAGCCGTTGACCGCCCATGCCACCACATGGACCTGCAGCGGCAACTCGCTGTCGCTCCACATATCTGTCACTGGCGGAATCTTCAGTTACGCACTCACCCGTACCGGCACCTGAGCGTGCTGGAGGAAACTGCCTTCATTCCGCTTCGGCTCGGCCATTTCCTTCCAGACGGTCCTCTCCCCCCGCATCAAGACCTGTCATCTGCCTGAATTCGGACGTGGTGTTCACATGCGGGAAGGGTGCGTCGGGGACGCTGATCCCGAGTGCGGTGCACAGAGGCTCCCAACCGTCGCCCGGCCGCCACTCCACCAGCCGGTCCCCTGCGACGGTGGCCCGCACCTCGGCGTTGTGCGCCTCGTACGCCTCAATGGCTGCATCCCTGTCCCGCCAGTCCGGGGTGAAGCGCCGATTGAGCACGTCGTTGATCATGGCGAGTTCGGCGACCGCTCCCGGATCATCGGGAGGGGCGCCGCGGGCCAGCACGGCGAAAATGGTTTCCGTTGCGCTGCCCCACCATGCCTCGGGATCACGGACCGACAACACGACGACAGCCTCGGGTGACGCCGCGGTCAGCTCCCGCCAGAAGGATGCCGCCGGCCAGTCGACCGTGGCCGCGTAGCCCGAGAGGAAGTTCGCCCAGTCCGGCATTTCCCCCCGAGCTGCCCCCGCCCACACCGCGGCCTGGTCGGGCCGGTTTATGACTTCCAGCATGTGGTAGCAGGGGGCGCTCAGGAGCTGCTCGAAGGCCAGCTTCAACGAATGGGTACCCGTCCGACCCAGCCCGGCGCCGACGACTCGTAATGTCATGATCCTCCCTCTCCCGTTCACGGCAAATATAACGAGACCACCCGCCCCACCGATAAGTTGCTGCCATGGGGGACGGGCCATCGGCGAAAGCAGCGGAGCCGACCCGACCCCGTCGTGTCCTCCACTTCTGGAGCTCCCCGCCCGACCAACCATGTTGGGCCCGCCCGGCGCTGTTGGTGGTGGCCGCTCTGGCGGCCCTCTCCTACGCCTGGGGCATCGCCGACGTGGCGCTGGAGTCCTTTTACGCCGCCTCCGTGCGCAGCATGGCGGAGAACTGGCACAACTTCTTCTTCGGTGCCTTTGACCCGTGGGGCACCGTCACGGTCGACAAGCTGCCCGGCGCCTTCTGGATCCAGGCCCTGTCGCTGCGGGTCTTCGGCTTCCACCTCTGGGCCATTGCGCTGCCCCAGGTGGTGGAGGGCACGCTCACGGTGCTGGTCCTGTACCGGGCCGTCCGGCGCGTGGCGGGCCCGGGTGCAGGCCTCGCCGCGGCCATCGTGCTGGCGGCCAGCCCGGCCACCATCCTGCTGAACCGGGGCAACGTCTCGGACTCCCTCCTCATCCTCCTGCTCGTGCTGGCGGCCGATGCTGCCACCGCAGCCATCACGACCGGGCGGCTCTGGGCACTCCTCCTGGCCGGTGTGTGGGTCGGCCTGGCCTTCCAGGCCAAGATGCTCCAGGCCTGGATTGTGCTCCCCGCCCTCTTCGGGCCCTACGTGCTGGCGGCGCCGGCCACCTCCCTCTACCGCCGCTGCGGGCACGTGCTGCTCTCGGCTCTCGCCGCGCTGGCCGTCTCATTGAGCTACATGAGCGTCGTCGCCCTGGTGCCGGCCCAGGATCGTCCCTACGTCGACGGCAGCTGCGACAACTCTCTCTTCAGCCAGGTCTTCCTCTACAACGCCGCCGACCGGGTGAGCGGCCAGGTGCTCGACCAGCCCGGGTGCCTGCCAGCGGCCCCAGCGGCGCCAGGAGGGGCCACGCCCAACACCGTCGCCGTCGCTCGCGGCCCGGCCCGGTTCCTCAGCGGGCCGTTCGGGCGCGACGCGGCCTGGTTACTGGTGCCCACTGCCGCTGCTCTGACCGGCATCCTCGCTGTGCGCAGACGCCGGCCGCGCACCGATCCCCTCCGCGCCGCCGCCTTGCTCTGGGCGGCCACCTTGTTCCTGACGTGGTCCGTCTTCGCGTCCTCCAACTTCCTCAACTCCTACTACCTGGCAGCGCTGATCCCGGCGATGGCGGCACTGTGCGGCATGGGTCTGGCCACGTCATGGCGGATGCGGCAGCCGTCCCGGATGTCACGCGTGGCCATGATGGCCACGGTGGCGATCGGCACCGCCTATGCCGTCGTCCTGGTGCCCGACGACGCCGGGGTCCGACCTTGGGTCATCGCCACCACGGTGGTGGCGGCCGTGTCGGCACTTGTCCTCTTGGGGCTCTCGCTTAGGGGGCGGCCGGTGGCGGCCAGGACCCTGCCGGCCGGGCTGGGGCTGTCGGCGCTCGCCCTGATCCTCGGCCCGATCTGGGCTTCGTCCACGGTGGTGGTGGCGGGACTGGGCCCGTTCGACACGCCCTACCAGTCGGCCGCCCTCACGGCGGTCATCCACGCGGAGAACGAGAAGGCGCTGGCCCTCTGGCCGGCCGTCATCCACGACGCGGCACATTTCCCTCCCACCGAGAGCGTCAGCACCGGGCAGTCATCATCCGCCGTGAGCCGCGACACCCTGGCCACCGGGCGCGAGTACCTGCCCGTGGGCGGGTTCACGGGCCGGGTGCCCACTCCCTCCCTGGCGCAGTTCGTATACGACGTGGCTCATCACCGCATCGTGCGGGTGGTGGTTGCCGTGAAGCCGCCCAGCCAGAGCCCCGACCTGCGCTGGGTCGTCGCCCACTGCAGGCGCCAAGCCGCCTCCTCGGGGACCACCGTGGTGGGCCGGACGGGCTACCGGCGCTACCTCTGCACACCGGGTGACGCCACGGGCTGAGCGCCCCCGCACGGTGCCGTCGTCAGGTACCGGTGGTCGTGGTGGTGCCGCTCGGGCAGCTGCCGGGGTACTGCAAGCCCCACAGAGTCTCTAGCTCGGGCGGGATCTGGCCCGGGCAGGGTTCGCCCAGGAAGCCGCTCACGTAGGTCCACGGCCCTCCCGCCGGCTCGCTGAACACCCCGCAGCACCCCTCGTCCTGCATGGAGACCATCGTCTGCTGGCTGGCGGTGGAAGTCGGGACGAAGTCGGCGATGGCCCAGTAGGTCCCGGTCGAGGGCAGGTAGGCGTAGTACACGGATCCGGGGGCAGTGCCCGCCACCTGGTCGGCCGGTAGGCCGTTGTGGGCCACGTAGGCGGCGGTGAGATCGCTCTTGAGCGCCGCGGTGGCCGCCTGGTTCTGGGCCGCCGCTGACGCGGTGGTGGTCGCGGTGGTGGTCTTTCCAGTTGTCCGCGTCGAAGAAGTCGACGACGTGGTCGTGGAGCCGGAGTTGCTGGGCCCGCTGCTGCAAGCGGCGAGCACCAGGGCGCCGAGGGCGAGCGTGCCCAGCAATCCCGCGACGGGTCTCATACGTCGAGGAAACGCCGGATGGCGATGGCGGACCCGATGGATCCGATCGCCATGCCGATGATCACGACCACAATGTTGGTCGAGACCAACTCCCAACCGGTCATGCGCATGGCGGTGAACAGATTGGAGGAGTCATGGCCGCCACCGGCGTGATTGATCAGGAGGTAGACCACATAGACGGCCCCGGCCGCCAGAGCGGAACCGAAGAAGCCCTGAATCAGGCCTTCGGACATGAACGGTACCCGGATGAACCAGTTGGTGGCACCCACCAGTTTCATCACCGACACCTCCCGGCGACGGGCGAAGATAGCCATGCGGATGGAGTTGAGGATCAGCACGGCGGCCGAAATGATCAGCACGATGGCGATGGAGAGGCAGACCCACTTGGAGATGTTGATGAACTTCTCCTCGGTATGGATGGTCTGGGTGGGCTCGGTCACCGTCAGTACGCCGGCCGTCCCGTTGAAGGTACGCACGACCTGTGCCGCGTCGGGAAGGGCAACCGGGGTGCACCAGTAGGAAGTGGGCATCTCGGACACGCTGGTGGCCTGAAAGACGTCCGAGGGAAGCAGCTTGCGGGCCTCGGTGAAATTGCGCGCCTTGTTCCAGAAGGCGCAGGGCTGCACCACATAGTTCAGCTGGGCCAGCTCGGTGGCCACGGCCGTGATCTCCTGGGGGTTGGCACTCGGCGCCATCCACACCGTGACCTGGGTACCGCGCTCCAGCGTCCCGCTGGCGTTGGCCGAGCCCTGGCGCAGGAGGAGGGCGGCGCCGACCAATGTCAGGGAGACGGCCACCGTCAGGATGGCCGCAATGGTCATCAGGCGGTTGCGCCACAGGTTCGCTGCCGTCTCCCGGACGACGTAGTCGATGGAGACTGCCATGTCAGCCCATGCCGCCGGCGGCCACATCCACCGTCTGCGTGGACGGGCCGTCGATCCCGTAGACGCCGCGGGCCTGGTCGCGCACCATGATCCCGTTGCTCAGCTCAATGACGCGGCGGCGCATCTTGTCGACCAGCACCTCATCGTGGGTGGCCACCACCACCGTCGTGCCGGTCCGGTTGATGCGGTCGAGCAACTGCATGATGCCCTGGCTGGTCTGCGGGTCCAGGTTGCCGGTCGGCTCGTCGGCCAGCAGGATGAGCGGCCGGTTGACGAAGGCCCGGGCGACGGCCACCCGCTGCTGCTCTCCCCCGGAGAGCTCGCCGGGCAGGTTGTCGGTCTTCTTGGCCAGCCCCACCAGGTCGAGGACCTGTGGCACCTGGTTGGCCACCACGTGGCGCGGCCGCCCGATCACCTCCAGCGCGAAGGCCACGTTCTCGAAGACGGTCTTGTTGGGCAGCAGGCGGAAGTCCTGGAACACGCAGCCGATGTTGCGCCGCAGATAGGGGACCCTCCACTTGGGCAGGTCCACAATGTTGCGCCCGGCTTCCAGGATCTGGCCGCTGTCGGGAAGCTCCTCGCGCAGGAGCAAGCGTATGAACGTCGTCTTGCCCGATCCCGACGAGCCGACCAGGAAGACGAATTCCCCCTTGTCGATGTCGATGGATATATCGCGCAGGGCGACGGTCGAGCCCTTGTAGGTCTTGGTGACGTTTTCGAATTGGATCATGGTGGGGGGGCACTGCGACCCGACGATCCTACCTGGGCCCCATTGCGCTCCGGGGTCATTGACTCAAGCGCAGGTCAAGCGCCCGGGCGTCAGGCGTTGCCGCGTTGCCGGCGCAGTTCGGCCTCCATGAAGGCTTCGAGGTCGCCGTCAAGCACCGCCTCGACGTTGCCGGTCTCATAGGAGGTGCGCAGGTCCTTGACCAGTTGGTACGGCGCCAGGACATAGGAGCGGATCTGGTTGCCCCAGGCATTATCGCCTCTGTCCCCGCTCAACGCGTCGAGCTCGGCCCTCCGCTCGTTACGGGCGCGGTCGGCCAGCTTGGCGCCGAGGATCTGCAGAGCCTTGGCCTTGTTCTGGTGCTGGCTGCGCTCGTTCTGGCAGGAGACGACCAGCCCGGTGGGCAAGTGGGTGAGGCGCACCGCCGAGTCGGTCTTGTTGACGTGCTGCCCGCCGGCTCCCGAGGAGCGGTAGGTGTCGATGCGCAGGTCCTTCTCGTCGATCTCCACCTCACCCGACACGTCCTCGAGAAACGGGGTGACGTCCATGGAGGCGAAGCTGGTCTGCCGGCGGCGTTGCGAGTCGAAGGGGGACATGCGCACCAGGCGGTGCACGCCGCGCTCGGTGGCCAGCAGGCCGTAGGCGAAGCGCCCCCGCACAATGAAGGTGGCCGAGAGCAACCCGGCCTCCTGCCCTTCGGTCGCCTCGTCCAGCTCGACCGAGAAGCCGCGGCGCTCGGCCCAGCGCTGGTACATGCGCAGCATCATTTCCGTCCAGTCCTGCGCATCGGTTCCGCCCGCGCCGGCATGGACCTCGGCCACGGCGTCCCGCTCGTCATACTCGCCGGAGAAGAGCGATTGCAGCTCAAGAGCGCCCAGGCGCGCCCGCAGCGCGTCGACCGTCTCGACCAGTTCGGTGTCCAACGACGCATCTGCCGCACCGCCGGCCTTCGACTCGTCGATGAGCTCGGACAGCGCCCGAGCGTCTTCGAGCGCGGCGCGCAAGCCGGACAGCTGGTCCAGGTCCGCCGTCACCTTGCCCAGCTCGGTGGTCACGGCACGGGCGTGGTCCCCGTCGTCCCACAAGTCGGGCTGGGCTGCCGCGGCCTCCAATGCGGCCCGCTTCGCCGTCAACTTCTCCAGGCCGAGGTAGCGCTCGGCTTCGGCCAGCCGGGCCTCGGCCTCCAGAAGTTCGGCGCTGAAGTCCCGCGGTTCCTCAGGCGGCGCCATGGCAGAACTTGAACTTCTTGCCGCTCCCACACCAGCAGGGCTCGTTGCGGCCCACCTTCTCGTGCTCGGCCTTGACGATGGGCACGAAGGCGGGGGGGTCGTTGCTGAGGGCGGCGGTCTGCGGAGCCACGTGGGTCCCCTGCTCGGCCACCAGGACGGAGGCCAGGGCCCCGGTCTCGGCCACCGGGTCCTCCGCCGCGGCGTAGACCGCCCGGTCCAGGTCGGGCTCGGCCGATGGGGCCTGGACCGCCTCTACGTGGAGGATATAGCGCAAGTAGTCGTTGTCGATCACCTCAATCAGCTGGCCGAACATGGAGTAGCCCTCCTGCTGCCAGGCGTTGAGGGGGTCGGCCTGGACGGTCCAGCGCAGGTGGATGCCGTCCTTCAGGTTGTCCATCTCGGCCAGGTGGTCGCGCCAGCGGGCGTCCATGATCTGCAGCATCACGTCGCGCTCAATCTGGCGCATGGTCTCGGCGCCGCCCGGCATGGCCTCGGAGTGCTGCTCGTAGTACTCGAGCGCCTCCTCCACGATGCTCTCGACCAGATCCTCGGTGGTGGCGGCCTGGGCCAGGTCGGCCACGGTGAACTTGGTCGGGTAGTATTGCGCCAGCCCGTCAATCAGGGCCTTGAGGTCCCACTCCTCCGCGTACTCGCTGGGGCAGTACTCGGCCACCAGCTTCTCGGCCGCGCCGGCCAGCAGGTCCTCGGTGTGCTCCTCCAGATCGTCCCCGTCAATGATCCGCAGGCGCCTCTCGTAAATGACCTGGCGCTGCTGGTTCATGACCTCGTCGTACTTGAGGGCGTCCTTGCGCATTTCTCCGTTGCGGGCCTCCACGGTGTTCTGGGCCCGCTCAATGGCCTTGGCCACCGTCTTGGACTCAATGGGCACGTCCTCGGGCAGCGTCCGTCCCATGACCCAGCTCATGGCCCCGGTGGCGAACAGGCGGAGCAATTCGTCGTCCAGGCTCAGGTAGAAGCGGCTCTCGCCCGGGTCGCCCTGGCGCCCGGACCGGCCCCGGAGCTGGTTGTCGATGCGGCGGCTCTCGTGGCGCTCGCTGCCCAGCACGTAGAGGCCACCCAGCTTGCGCACCTCCTCCCCCTCGGCCCGGCAGCGGGCCTCGAAGGCGGAGCGGCGGCGGGCCAGCTCGGCCGCGCCCTCCTCGCTCGCCGGATCGATCCCGTCGGCCGCCAGCTCGTGAGCAGCTAGCAGCTCTGCGTTGCCGCCCAGAATGATGTCGACACCGCGGCCGGCCATGTTGGTGGCGACGGTCACCCCGCCGCGCTGTCCGGCCTGGGCCACCACCTCGGCCTCCCGGAAGTGCTGCTTGGCGTTGAGGACATTGTGGGGCACGCCCTGCTTTTCCAGCAGCCGGGAGAGCAACTCGGACTTGGCCACCGAGGCCGTGCCGACCAGGACCGGCTGTCCCGCCTGACGCCGCTCGAGGATGTCCTCGACGACGGCGTTGAACTTGGCCTCCTCCGACTTGAACACGAGGTCCGGCTCATCGGTGCGGATCATGTCCTTGTTGGTGGGAATGGGGACCACCGAAAGGCCGTAAGTGCCGGCGAACTCCCCCGCCTCGGTCTCGGCCGTGCCGGTCATGCCCGCCAACTTCTCGTACATGCGGAAGTAGTTCTGCAACGTCACGGTGGCCCAGGTGTGGTTCTCCTCCTTGATGGCCACGCGCTCCTTCGCCTCGACCGCCTGGTGGAGACCGTCGGACCACCGCCGGCCCTCCAGCGTGCGCCCGGTGAACTCGTCGATGATCTTCACCTCGCCCCCGGCCACCAGGTAGTCCTTGTCCCGCTTGTAGAGGTCCTTGGCGGTGAGCGCCTTGGTCATCTGGTGGACGTAGTTGACCGAAATATCGTCGTAGATGTTGTCGACCCCGACCGCCTTCTCCACCTTCTCAATGCCCGGCTCGAGGGGGACGACCGTCTTCTTCTCCTCGTCCACCTCGTAGTCGACGTCGCGGGTGAGCGTGCGGGCGATGGAGGCGAACTGGTAGTAGAGCTGGGCCGCCTCGTCGGCCGGGCCCGAAATGATCAGCGGGGTCCGGGCCTCGTCAATGAGGATGGAGTCGACCTCGTCGACGATGGCGAAGACGTGGCCGCGCTGGGCCATGTGCTCACGGGAGCGGGCCATGTTGTCGCGCAGGTAGTCGAAGCCGAACTCGTTGTTGGTCCCATAGGTCAGGTCAGCGGCATAGGCGGCCCTCTTCAGGGCCGGGTCGTCGATATCGGCCCCGATGCGGCCCACGGTCAGCCCCAGCCACTTGTGGAGCCGGCCCATCCACTCGGCGTCACGGGTGGCCAGATAGTCGTTGACCGTCACCACGTGGACGCCGCGCCGGTCCAGGGCGTTGAGGTAGACGGGCAGGGTGGAGACCAGGGTCTTGCCTTCACCGGTCTTCATTTCGGCGATCCAGCCGAAGTGCAGGGCCATGCCGCCCATGAGCTGCACGTCGAAGTGGCGCTGCCCGAGGACCCGCCAGGCCCCCTCGCGCACGACGGCGAAGGCTTCGATCAGGAGGTCATCGAGCGTCTCGCCCTGGTCCAGGCGCTCCCGGAACTCCACGGTCCTGTGCGCCAGTGCGGCGTCGCTCAGGGCCTGCACCTCGGGCTCCAGGGCGTTGATCATCGGGACGAGCTCGGCTAGGCGCCTGACCTTCTTGCCCTCGCCGGCCTTGAGAACCTTGGTGAACACGCTCATGGAGTGGCGATCCTACCGGGACGGGCGTACGGGCTGCGTGCGGCTGACCTGGTCTTTGACCCCACACTCGCCTGCAGCGAGGTTGACCCGCCGGCGCCGGCGGCCTCCCGGCGGGTGCCGGTTGGCCCTACGGCGCCTTGGTGGCGCGCATCCCCTCGTCACCACCGGCTCCCGAGGTTCGGGAGCGATGGGCAGGGCTTACTTCTAAGCCGCACCATGCTCAGCAACCACAAGTTGCCTTACGTGGGTCGTTTCGCCTGCGGCTGGCCTCGACTTGCAACCACAGACCCGCACGCAGCCCGACGCGAGCCTACTGCCCGGGCACGACGGAGCCGGCCGATCCCGAGGCGCTGCCCGCGCTGGCCGGCGTGGCGCCCTCCAGCACGGTGACGTCGGAGATCTTCCAGGACCCACCCACCATCTGCAGGTTCACCACAACCCGGAGGACGTCGGTCTGAGGCGTGGCGATCTTGTTGTTGGCGTAGACCTGATCGACCACGGCGTAGACGGACGCCAGGTTCCCGTTGTCGTTCTGCACGTACATGGTCCGCACCTGACCCCGCGATTCGGCCAGGGCCTTCTCCAGATCCACCCGGATGGCCGAGTTGAAGAAGCGGTCGGCCTGGCCCGAGAAGGTCCCAGTGGCCATGGAGGTGATGGACCCGAAATCGGCATCAATGGTCTTGGCATTGAAGTTGGTCAGGTCGTTCAGGAATGCCGTGGCCGCGCTGATCACCGATGCATCCTGCGGGCTCGAGCCGCTGCTGCCGGCCCACAGGAGACCGAAGACCAGGGTTCCCACCAGGCCAGCCACCGCCACCACGCTCACCGCGAGGAGGCGCCGCCGGCCCGGCTCCGCAACCGTGCCCTCGGACCGCACCGATTCATCCTCGGGGTCAGCCGGCGCCGGCGCGCCGACCACCTTCACGCCACTTTCCATCACGTCATTCTCGCGCGTCGCCCTGGGCCCCACGCCTCGCCTTCCCCCTCAGGCCCGGCGCCGCGCCCGGCGTCGCGAGGGGCGCGCACCCCGGGCGAGCAGGAGGGCCGGCACGAGAAGCCCACCGATCACCAGCATGGGCCACAGGCTCATGGTGGGCGCCCGGTAGGCGGCATTGCCGGAGGGTGCCGTCCTGGCCGCCGGCAGCTCGACAACGGCCTCCTGCGCGGTCGGGGCGATCACGTGACCGCCGGCGGCCGGCACGAAGCCGGCCTGGGTGGCCGGACCGACGCCGTTCCCGTAGGCCGTGACGCAGCCGGCCCCGGGCAGGATGTCGGGAATCGGGTTGGGTGTGGCATAGGTGTTGGCCGCCGGCATGCCCGGGGGGAGCAGCAGGAGCGTGCGCAGGAACAGCTGATTGGGATTGTCGGACCCGTGCGTGGTGGTCTTCTTGGCCAGGCCGGGCACGGCCAGCTCGGTGACGCCGGCGAAGAAGTACTGGTTGTAGGTCAGCCCCTCTGACAGAGCGGTGAGGTTCACCGGCTGCGCGATGTTCGCCAGCACGTCCGCCGTGTCGTGCAGCAGGCAACCCAGATTGGCCGACTGGGTGGTCACCAGCTGGTCCACCTGGGTGAACGCCGTCGATCCCGACTTGAAGAGGTTGTCGAGCCCCGTCTTCTGGGCGTTGAGGACGGCGAGGAGTGCCGTGGTGTTGATCAGGTCCTGCCGCAATGCCGGCGCCACCGCGGTCACCGTGTCCAGCGCGCCCGGGGCATTGGCCAGGAGCTCGGTGAACTGCTGCTCGTAGGCCACGAACTCCTCGTTGAACGTGGTGCCGGCCGAGATGATGGTGCGCATGTCCGCCGCACGCCCCTTGAGCGACACTGCCAGCTCGCCGATCAACTTGTTGAGGTCCCCGCCCGGAATCGCCCGCAGGAGGGTGGTGGCGGCTTCCACCACCCGCCCGATATTGGCCGGGATCTGGTCGGGTGATGCCGGGACGCTGTCACCCGAACGCAGTGGCGGGGCCGTGCCCCCGTGGGCGGGCACCAGGTCGATCACCTGCTCGCCGAGGCCGTTGGCAATCTGAATGGACGAGCGCACGTCGCCCGGCACGTCGGTCCCCGGATGGATGTCCATCGTGATCTTGGTGCCCTTCGGGGTGAGCGCAATGCCCCCCACCGTGCCCACGGGCACCCCGTTCAGCTCAACCGTGAAGTTCTGGAAGAGACCCGAGGCATCGGGGAAGTCGGTGGTGAGCACGATCGAGCTGCGCAAGGGATTGCCCAGCAGGGTGACGACGCCGTAACCCACCAGGAGAGCGCTCACCAAGAAGAAGGCGACCAGGTTGACGATGAGGCGCTTGGAGATCACCGGACCCCCCTAAGGCTTCCGCGCACAGGTGAAGGCCGCGGTGTTGTCGTTCTCGCCGCCGCCCGTGAGGCCGCACACGATGAGATTCTCGAACACCTGGACGTAGCCATTGCGCACCGACGAGGGCAGGGCGGCGTTGGTCAGCGGCAACACGTTGAGGATGCCGACCAGGGAGACCTGGTTCTGGCTGAGCTGTGCGCTGATCGCTTGGAGGGTCTGAAGCTGCGCCACCATCTGGGGCTCGTACGTCTCCAGGATGCTCCGGCCCTGCACGGAGAGGTTGTTGATCGATTGCAAAAGCGTCTCGAACTGCGTGGAGTTGCGGGCCAGGATGGCCACGGTCTTCGAGAGTGTGGTCAGCGCGTCGGCGTTGGCCCCACTGTTGGGGGCCAGGCTTGCCGTGAGCTGGTTGAGCCCGTTGACGGCCGAAGTGATGTCCGCCGTGTGCTGGGCGTAGCCGTTGGCCACCGTCGTGAAGTCGGTCAGCAGCGCCTTGAGGGATGCCTCCTGGCCGGCGAAGCCCTCGCCCCCGGCGGCGATGATCTGCTCCAGCTCGGTGGTGGAGACGGCGCCGAACACTTGCGCCCCGGACTTCACCAGCTGCTCAATACTGGGGACGATCCTGGTGTGGCGGATGACGGCGCCGTTCGCCAACTGGGGCACCTGGGTGGCGGAGGCCCTGACCTCGTTCGGGGGCACTTCGAGTTGGATGAACAGGTCACCCAGCAGAGTGGTGTGATCGATGGCCGCAGTGACGTCGGCCGGAATGCGCGCGCTCTCCGAGAGGCTCATGGTGACCTTCGCCTGGTTGCCGACCAGCGTGATGGAGGTGACGTTCCCGATCGGGACGTCAGCCAACTGCACCTGGGCCCCGCTGGTCAGATCCTCGACATCGCTGAACACCGCCGTGACGGTGCGCTGGGGGGACGAACCGAACCCCAGGCAGCCCGAGAAGCCGGTGGCCGTCACGAGAAGCAGGGGCACCATGGCCCAGCGGCGCGACCTCACAACCAGCTCCCCACATCGTGGGCCCATTGGGCCAGCCAACCTCGGTGGGCCGGCCGGGACCTCGGCGCGGAGGGGAGCGGGGGCAGGAAGCGGGCCGCCGGTGCGGTCAGGCTCGGGACCGGGGCGGTCTGCAGAGCCAGCTGGACCGGGGCCTGTTGCCCCTGACCGGGGGCGGTGTGCCGGGACCGCAGCCCACCCGGGCACGTGAGGACGCCCCCGACCAGGGTGCAGACGAGGCCGGGTTTCGTCGTGGTGGTGGTGGGAGGAGCCGGCGTGGGGGCCACCGTGGTCGAGCTGGTGGATTTGCCGTTGACGGCACCGCCCTTCGGCGCGGCCGGGGTGCTGAGGGACCCGATCTGGCTCAGGCCCTGCTGGAGGAGGGAGGCGGGCGAGCTCTTCTGGGCGCCGGCCAGCGTGTTGAGCAGGGTGGGGATCTGACTGATGATGGGGTTGAAGAAGGTCGAGCTGGGGTTGCCGCAGGAGTTGAGGGCGGCGATCTGGGCCGCGGTCAGCCCGGGGGGCAGGTGGTTGGCCACAATGCGGCGGCAGACGCCCGCCAGCGCGTCACGGACCAACCCGGCCAGGACGGCGCCGGTCACGCCGGGGGGCGAGGCGGCATTGAGGTCGAGCCAGTTGTAATGGGGGTCGATGGCGCGCTTGGCGCCCTGGAAGAGGTTGTCGGTCTGCACGAGGAGTTCGTCCACACTCGCGATGTTGCGATCCAGCGTCCGGCTGGCCGTGGTGACGGTCCCCACGTCCGCCTCCAACGGCACCAGGTTCGGCGTCAGGACCCCGACGAGCGCGGCGGAGGCCCCGGTCAGCTGGGTCAGGGCGTCGTTCAACTGTCCCGAGTGCTGGGCGATGACGGTGGAGACGGTGTCGTACTCCTGGACCAATTGCTCAATCTGCGACGTTTCGGAGTCCAGGGTCCCGGTGAGCTGGGCCAGGGATCCGTTGAGCTTGCCCAGGTCGTTGCCCTTGTTGGCCAGCAGCTGCAGGGTGCCGGCGGCCGAGGCGATCAGGTGGTTCAGCCCCGCTCCCTGGCCGTCCAGATCCTGGGCCAGGTTGGTGATCACGTCGGCCACCGCATGGGGGTTCAGCTGGTTCAGCGTGCGCTGGAGCTCCTTGAGGAACTGATCGGTGGAGATGGGGACGGACGTGCGCGATTCGGGAATGGTGGCGCCCCGCGCCAGATACGGCCCGCCGGTGTAGCCCGGATTGAGGGCCACGTCGGGTTGGCCCAGCACCTGGGGCGCCACCAGGGCGGCCACCACGGACGACGGGATGCGGGTGGTCGCGCGCACGGCCATGCCGACCTCGACCCGGTCGCCGACGTTCTGCACCGACGTCACCGTGCCCACCGGCACGCCCAGCACATCCACCGCCGCCCCCGGGAAGAGCCCGGGCGCGCTGGCGTAGACGGCATTGAGCCGGTAGGTGGGAGGGCCCCGGGTGAAGTCGATCACCGCCACCGCGCCGGCCACCACCACGATCCCGGCCAGGGCCAGGCGCAGCCACTTGGAGTGCCAGATGGCGAGCAGCCGGTCCACTACTTCGTCCCCCCCAGCAGCGGGGCGATCAACTGCGAGAGCCCGCCCAACCCCGAGTTGGGACCGCTGGGCAGGGCGCCGGCCGACGTTCCCGACGTCCCGGGCGCGCCAGAGGCGCCAGAGCCGGAGTTGCCCGGAGTCGGCAGACTGTTGCTGCCGCCCGACGCCGAACCGGTGCGGTCGGCGGGCAAGGGACCCGTCTGGGCCGGGCAGTTCCCGGCCAAGGGGTCCGGTCCCAGGGCTTCGGTGAGCGCCACGTCGAGCGCGCCACCGCATCCGAGCACCCCGTAGGTGCCGCTGATCCCGGACGGGTTGGTGAAGATGTTGGCCCAGTTGACCTGTTGCGTGCCGCCGTAGGCGATGGAGGCGAACCCCTTGATGGCACCGCCCAGGTAGCTCACCCCCTCGGCCAGGTCGACCTGGTGGGCCGCCACGACACCGAGGTCGGAGTGGAGGCTGACCAGCAGCGCGTTGAGCGCGGGCGACTCACCGGCGACCAACGAGTTCGTCTGGGTGGCCATCTGGTCGACGTTGGCGATCAAATTGGCCAGATCGGCGCTGTGCCCAGCCAGACCGGTGGAGACCACATTGAGGTTGTTGACGATGGAGACCAGCTCCTGGTCCTTGCCCGCCAGGGTGGAGGACAAGGTGTTGGCCGAATCGATCAACTGGGAGACCTGGCCGCTGCGCTGATCGACCGTCGTGGTGAGGGCGCCCAATCCCCGGATGATCTGCGCCACCTGTGTCTGCTTGCCCTTGGTGATGGTGGCCACCGACTGGACCAAGGAGTTCAGTGCCTGGGTGTTGCTCTGCGACAAGAGTCGGTGACCGGCATTCTGCAATTGGTACAGCTCGGTCGGCACAGAGGTGTCCGTGATCAGGGCGCCGCCGCGCAATGGGTCACCCCACCCGCTCACCGGGACCAGGGTCACATCGACCACACCGAGCAGCGTCTCGACTTGTATCGCCGCCTGCGTGTGGTGGGGAAGCTGCACCGAATGATTCACCGAAAGGGTGGCATCGACCGCATTACCGTGCACCGAGACCCCGGTGACGGAGCCGACCTTCACGCCGGCCACCATGACGTCGGAACCTTTGGTGATGCCCGCGGCATTGGGGAAACGAGCCGTCACGTCGTAGCCCGACGCGAAGAAGCTCCGGTTGAGGAACAGGATGGCCAGGACCCCGACGAGGATGACCGACACGCCGATCAGTCCGATGACTTTGGGACGCCGTTCGGTGAAGGCCTTCACGACCCGGCTCCTGTTGAGGGGAGGCCGGGAGATTGGGCCTGGCCGCTTACGGCTTGGAGGACGCTGCCGATGCCCGATGCGGCCACCGGCGTCGTGGCCACCTTCCGGGCGGCCGAGCTCAGGGCCGACGACCTGGCCGCCTGGGTCCGGGCGGCGGGCAGGCTGCCCCCGGGTCCCGAGCCCGCCGGCGGGCTGGCCGACTCGTAGTACGTGCAAGACGTCTGGTTGCCCAGGCAGGTGTAGACGGCCTGGACGGCGAACCACTGGCCCACGGCCGAGATCTGGATGTACGGCGCCAATCCGGCCCCCAGGGTGGACAGGCTGCTGGCCAGTTGCTGCTGGTTGCCCTGCACGTCACCGGCCACGACCCGGAGGTTGTCGATGATGCTGGTGATGGTCGAGTGATTCGAGCCGATCAAGCCGGCTAGGTCGGTCGCCACCTGTGACAGGTTCCCGATCACCGTGTCCAGGAGGGTGTTCTTGGAGGCCAGCGAGGAGGCCACCGTCTGCAGATTGTCGACCAGCGAGCCGAGATCACCGCTGCGCGAGGAGATGGCGGTGAGCACCAGGTCCAGATTGCCGATGACCTGGCCCACCTGGTTGTCCAGCGCGCCCACCGTGTTGGAGATGGTGGCGCCGCTGTTGATGAGCTGGTCGACCTGGGCCGTGTCCCCTTCGAGTGCCCCCGAGACGTTCACGACGAACTCGTTGGCTTGCTGCGGGTTGATGGACGTCAGCAGCGGGCCCAAGGTGTTCAGGAAGGAGTTCACGCTGGCGTCAGAGACGTCGTGGCTCAACGGGATGGTGCTGCCGGGCGCGAGGACCGGCCCCTGGGCGGAGGGGAAGATCTGGATCTCCTTCTGCCCGATGACGTTCTTCCAGCGCACACCCAGGTCGGTGTCCCGGTGCAGGGTCACCGTGTTGTCGATGTTCATCCCGACCAGGGCGTGCCCGTGCTGGACGCCGATGCTGGTGACCTGTCCGATCGGGACGCCGGCGATGTTGACCGAGTCCCCGGTGGCCAAGCCGGTGACGTCGACCAATTGTGCCTGAATCGAATGGCGATGGCTGAAAAGGGAGATGTTCCCGATCTTCACGGCCAGGCCCACCAGCAGGAGCAGGCAGACCAGGGCGAAGATCAAGAACTTGAAGGCCGAGGACGGCAGGCGGCGGAGGAAGTTCACGGGGACTTCCCGAGCAGTCCGTTGATGAAGCCGCCCAGTCCGGATCCCTTCGAGATGTCCGGGACGCCGGCGATGCCGTAGAGCTGCGTGCTGGCGGACTGCGCGGCGGCCGCGGCCGACTGGGCGGCTGCCGTCGAAGAGGAGGTCGACCCGGCCGGTGCCGCCGGTAGTGCCTGGGCCTGACGAAGGGCGGCCGTCTGGGCCGTGCAGTTGAAGGCCGAGCCGGCGCTGGTCAACACCGTGGCCAGACTGACCGGGGCCGGGGCCAGCAGGCTGCACACCAGGGCGTTCACCTGGCTGAAGAGGATGAAAGTGTTGAAGTAGGCATACGTGGAGCCGTCGGGCAGCTTGGTCTGGGACGCACCTCCGGCGGCAATGGTGTGGAAGTAGGTGTAGGCACCCTGGACCACCTGCCCCAGCTCATTCTGCTGGGCCAGGAGCACCCGGGAGATGTTGTCGCCCGACGTGAGGATGGTGTCGATGTCGGGGCGGTAGGTGATCAGCAATGACGTCAGGTGGTTGGCGAAGGGAACCAGGGCGGCCAGGAGCTTCTGGTAGTCGGCTTCCTCGTTGTTGAAGGCGGGCAGGGCGGCGTTCACCTCGGCATTGAGATTGTTGAGCGATGCGGTGTCGGGAGCGACGGCCTGGGTGAAGCGGGCGAAGGAGGCCAGGCTGATCAGCTGGGCGTTGAGCGTGGCGTTGAGCAGGCCGGCCAACTGGGTGCCCGTGTCGATCGACTTGGCGATGCGCGGCCCCTCGCCCTGGCTGGCTTGCGCCAGCTCGGCCAGCACCGTCGAGAGATTGGTGGTGTCGATCTTGTTCAAGAGGGGCACGGCGGCGGCGAAGAGGTCGCCCAGCTCGTTCGTGTTGTCGGCGTGGGCGAAGAACCCGCCGGGCGCCAGGTACGGGCCGGCATCGCTGTTGTGGTTGGGCGTGGTGAGGGAGATCTCCTCGGCCCCGAAGAGGTTGATGGGCTGAATGGTGGCCGTGGTGTCGATGGGCACCTTGAACGTGGGGTCGATCCACACGGACACGCGGGCCATGTCGCCCTGCAGGGCGATGGTCGACACCCGACCGATCTGGACACCGCGGAACACGACCTCGGAGCCGGGCGGGAGCCCCTCGCCCGCCTTGGCGAAGTCACCGCTGAGCTTGTAGGCGCCCGAGAAGTCCCCGTTCGAGTTGCGGACCAGGGTGACCGTCGCCCCCACCAGTACGGCGAGGGCGGTCAGGGCGATCAACACCCGGCTCAGTCGCCTCATCCGACCAACCTGGCCGAAGCGTGGGCACCGCCGAAGAGCACCAGCGAGAGAATGAGGTTGACCACCACCACCAAAATGATGGAGAGCCGGATGGCCCGTCCGGCCGCCACGCCCACTCCGGCCGGTCCACCGCCGGCGTTGTAGCCGTAGTAGCAGTGCACGAAGGTGACGAGCACGGCGAAGATCATCGCCTTCATGAAGGAGTAGAAGATGTCGATCGGGGGCAGATAGAGCTGGAAGTAGTGCTGGTAGGTGCCCGTGGACAGGCCGAAGAATTTGGTGACGATCACCTCCGAGGCCAGGAAGCTGGCGAAGAGGGCGGCCATGTAGAGGGGGATCATGGTGATCAGGGCGGCCCAGACGCGGGTGGCCACCAGGTAGACGACGCTGTTGACGCCCATGACCTCAAGGGCGTCGATCTCGTCGGAAATGCGCATGGCCCCGAGTTGGGCGGTGAAGCCGGCTCCGACCTGGGCGGCCAGGGCGACCCCCGCCACCAGCGGGGTGATCTCCCGGGTGTTGGCCAGGGCGGTGATGACACCGGTGAAGGCCGCCGCCCCGATCTGGTTGAGCCCGCTGAATCCTTCCAGGCCGACCTCGGTGCCCGTGAAGAAGGCGATGGAGACCACGACGAAGAACATCCCGCCGCCGACCACCAGGGCACCCGAACCCAGGGTGATGTCGGACATGAGGACGAGGATCTCCCGCGGGTAGCGCAGGGCCCGGGGCATGGCCCGGAGGATGCGCAGGTAGAACTTGAGATGGGCGTGGAAGTCATCGAAGACACCGAGCAGGGCGTTCCCCGGGGCAAAGACCTTCTTGGCCGCGTTCTTCCCGGCGTTGGCGAGCACGCCACCGGGGGGCCGGGACGGGGCGTCGACGGCCACCTCAGATGCCCTTCTGCGGGACGAAATTGAAATAGAAGACAGTGAGGATGAAGTTGACGAAGAACGACAGGATGAACGTCACCACGACGGCCTGGTTGACGGCATCGCCCACACCCTTGGGGCCGCTCTTGCAATAGAGGCCCTTGTAGCAGGCCACCATGGCCGCGATGAACCCGAAGAGACCCGCCTTGAGCAATGCCATGCCCAGGTCGGCCAGCTGGCTCAGCTCGCCGAAGGTGGCGAAGAAGCTGCTGGTGGTGATGTGGATGGCGTGGGTCCCGAACCACAGGCCACCGAGGATGCCGGCCACGCTCACCACCGAATCGAGCAGGATGCCCACCAGGGTGGCGGCGAGCAGCCGCGGCAGGACGAGGCGGTGGAGCGGGTTGACGCCCATGACCTCCATGGCGGAGATTTCGTCCCGGATGCGGCGCGAGCCCAGGTCGGCGCACATGGCCGACCCGCCGGCCCCGGCGATCAGGAGAGCCGTGGCCAGTGGGGCCTGCTCCCGGACCACGGCGAGCACCATGGCGGCGCCCAGCTGGGACTGCGCCCCGATCTGCTGCAGAAGGGAACCCACTTCCAGGGCGATGACCATGCCGAAGGGGATGGAAAGCAGGATCAGCGGGAGCGTGGTGACCCGAGCCAGGAACCAGCACTGGTCGAAGAACTCGGTGACGGGGACGCCCTTTATGAACCCCTGCCGGATCGCCTCGAGCGAGGTGGCGAACATGTTGCCCGTCTCACGGACGGCGGTGGCGATCTTCCCGTCGTCCCTGAGCGCCCTCAGGGGGACACCGACGGCGCCCACCGTGGCGGCCCGGCCACTGGGGGTACCGAGGCGTTCGGCGATCTCGGCGCGGCTGAGGGGGACGGCCTCCAAGCTGGCCGTCGGCGGGGAGGTCGCTCCCGCCGTGTCTCCCGGTTCCGCCACGCAGATCCCCCTTTCCCGAGGCCTCCCTCCACACCCTTGCGGCAAGAACGTACCGCTTCCAGCCGCCCCTGGTCCCTTCGGGGAAAAAACGCCCGCCCAGGCACAACCTTGCGGGGTCGGGACCGCAGGGGCCAGGGGCGCGGACCGCAACCCGATGGCTCCCGGATTGCCCCCCAAGAGCCTCAGCGGGGCGTCACAATGGATCGCGTGGGTCCCGACGCGGTGTGACGGGGCCTGAGCTGGGAAAAGAGGCGGAGGGCGCCCATCTGTGGATATTTTCGCAAGAAAATATCCACTCGGCCGTTTGCCTTGGTGGAGGAAATGGCACAAAATTCGGCTTGGGCCGGGTTGAGGCCATATCATGTCGGTGTTGAGGCCTTCTGGGAGTGTCGCTCAGAAGGGGAGGGAACGGTAAGTGGCTCTACGCCAAGAAGAGTTCACAAGTCTTTGCGACGATGTAGACCTCGATCGCGACCGCGCGCTCGTCGAGCGCTGCCAGGCCGGGGACTCGGCCGCATTCGGAAACCTGTACGCCCGGTACTACGAGCGCCTGCTCCGCTTCTGCCTCCGGCGCCTCAACGACCGCCACGAGGCCGAGGACGCCGCCCAGGAAGCCTTCGCCCGCGCCTGGAAGGCACTGCCCAAGTTCGCCGGTGAGCGCCGTTTCTACCCGTGGTTGACCGTGATCGCCGGGAACATCTGCACCGACGTCCTGCGACGTCGCTCGCGCAGCACGCCGACCGACGACCTTGAGCTCGGCTCGCACCAGCCGGTCGGCGGCCTCGGGAGCGAAACGTCCGAGGAGCTCATCCTGGCCGCCGTCGACGGCCAGCTGGTCAACCGGGCTCTCGACCGGCTCTCGGTCCGCCACCGCCACGTGCTGGCCATGCGGGAGGGCTCCGGGTGGAGCTACCAGCAGATGGCCGACCATGAAGGCGTCGAGATCGGGACCATCGAGACGTTGCTGTGGCGTGCCCGCCAGGCCCTCAAGCGCGAGTTCAACGTGCTCGCCGAGTCGAAGGGCGCGCTGGCCGGCTTCCTGGCCGGTGCCGGCGCCCTGGTCCGGCGCGGCCTGCAGCGGGTGGCCCACAAGATCGTCGCCCCTCCTGGTGTGGCCTCGGGCGGGCTGCGGAACCTGTTCACGGGAGTGGCCGTGACGTCGGCCACGGTGGCCGCCGCACTGATCGCCCCGCATGCGCTCTCCACGGCGCACGCCGACGGCCAGGCCCCACCGGCGGCTCGGGCCGCCGCGGCGCTGGCCAGCCCGCCGCTCCCCCTGACCCTGGCCAACTCGGCGCTGGCCAGCTCCACGGCTCCCGCCGTCTCCCCGAAGCTGGCCATCGGGCCCGCCGGCCCGACCGCCGGGCCCGCTCCCGCGTCCGTGGCGCCGGCCGCGACCCCGCCGCCCCTCCTTCCGGGAGGGCAGGTCCCGTCCGGCTCCGCCGCAGCTCCCCTCGTCAACAGTGTCACTCAGGCCACCAACAGTCTCACCAGTGGGGTGACCGGCGGCGTGGCCAGCACGGTCAGCGGGCTGGCCTCCACGCTCGGCCTGTCGCAACTCCTCTCACAGCTCGGCCTGGCTCCTTCGGCGGCCAAGGCCTCCACCGCCGGCGCCACCTCGACCTCGACGCCGCTGTCTTCCGTCACCGGCCAGCTGAACAAGACGGTCACCTCGACCGTCAAGTCCCTCCTCGGCAGCCACTGATTTCCTCCGCCGCCGCCCACATCGTGGCGCAAACCGGCCAATCGGCGTAGGTTCTCCCCTGATGGCGACCGAATCACTGGCCGAGGCGCAACCATGGATCGCCCCCGGCGAGCCCATCATTTCGCTGCGTGGGGTGACCAAGTCCTTCGGCTCCCATACCGTGCTCGAGGACATCACCTTCGACGTCCCCAAGGGCCGGATCACGGCGATTCTCGGGCCGTCGGGCACCGGAAAGTCGGTCCTCCTCAAGAACATCCTCGGGCTGCTCGTGCCCGAGCGGGGGGAGATCTGGGTCGACGGTGACCAGATCGTCGGCCTGCGGGAGAAGAGGCTCTACGAAATACGCCGGAAGTTCGGGGTCCTCTTCCAGGACGGCGCCCTGTTCGGCTCCATGAACCTCTATGACAACATCGCCTTCCCCCTGCGTGAGCACACGCGCAAGAACGAGGCGGAGATCCGCGAGCTCGTGAACCGCAACGCCGAGCTGGTGGGCCTGATGGACCACATGAAGAAGTTGCCCGGCGAGGTCTCGGGCGGGATGAAGAAGCGGGCCGGACTGGCGCGGGCCATGGTGACCGAGCCCGAGATCGTGCTCTTCGATGAGCCGGACTCCGGTCTCGACCCGGTGCGGGTGGCTTACCTGGACGAGCTCGTGGTCACCGCGCAGAAGGAGACCGGGGCGACCTTCTTCATCATCACCCACAACATCCAGTCCGTCATGCGCACTGCCGACTACATGGGCGTGCTGTTCCGCTCCAACCTGGTCAAATTCGCCAGCAAGCCCGACATGTTGGCCACCGACAACCCCATCATTCAGCAGTTCCTGGCGGGCCGGCCCGAAGGCCCCATCGGCATGGACGAAATGGCCGACAGCGACGGCAGGAACTTCATTGAGGGAGACACTGCCGCCCTACAGGTGGGACCGCTGGCCCGTCCCGGTGAGCCGGCCATGGCCGCCAAGGCACCGTCGGACCAGCCCGTCCCGCCGGCCTAGGGCTTCGGGGACCCGGCTGCCGCTCCGCACACCGTCTCCACCATGAGGCCGGACACCACGTAGGGGTCCATGTTGGCGTTGGGGCGGCGGTCCTCCAACCATCCCTTCTTGGCCTTGGCCGCGGCCCAAGGGATCCGGATGGACGCGCCCCGGTCGGAGGTGCCGTAGCTGAACTTGGAATAGTGCTCCGTCTCATGGGCACCGGTGAGGCGGTGCTCGATCCCCACGCCGTAGTTGGTGACGTGGTCGTCAATCCGGGAGCCGAGCGCCTCACAACCGGCGATGATGGCCTCCCAACCACCTTCCTCGCGCATGGCCTTGGTCGAGAAGTTGGTGTGCGCGCCGGCGCCGTTCCAGTCCCCCATCACCGGCTTGGGCTCCAGCGTGGCATACACGTCGAAGTCCTCGGCGATGCGGAAGAGCAGCCAGCGGGCCACCCAGAGATGGTCGCCGATCAGTGGCGGGGCCAGCACGCCGATCTGGAACTCCCATTGGCCCATCATCACCTCGGCGTTGGTCCCCTCAATGCCCAACCCGGCCTTCATGCATGCCGCGGTGTGCCGCTCGACGATCTCCCGACCGGGCATCTTGTCGCCACCGACACCGCAGTAGTACGGACCCTGGGGGGCGGGGAACCCCGCCTCGGGCCAGCCCATGGGGCGCCCGTACTGAAAGAAGGTGTACTCCTGTTCAATGCCGAAGACGGGCTCCTGGTCGGCGTACTGCTCGGCCAACTCGGCGCACCGGCGCCGGGTGTTCGAGGGGTGGGGGGACATGTCGGTCAGCAGGACCTCACACATCACCAGCTTGTCGCCCTCGGCCCGCAGGGGGTCGGGGCAGACGAAGACCGGCTGCAGGACGCAGTCGGAGTCGTGCCCGGCTGCCTGGTTCGTGCTTGAGCCGTCAAAGCCCCAGATGGGGGGCTCCTTGCCGTCCTCGACGATCTTGGTCTTGCTCCGTAGCAGCGGAGAGGGCTCCGTCCCGTCGATCCAGATGTATTCGGCCTGGTAACTCATGAGTTCCCTTCTTCGGTGTTGGCGTGAAGCGCCGGTCCAGTCTCGCCCGAACCTATTTCGTCGGGGTGACGGAAATGTGAACCGACGATGAAATTGGCTCAGACGGGTGGGGCAGGCCTGACCAGGCCGGCCATCACCTCCAACATGACGGCGCGGAACCGCTCCCGCTCACGGGCCGGGTCTTCGGCGCGGGCCATGCCCAGGATCCCGGCGGTCACAGCGCCGAAGAGCACGTCGGCCAACATGTCCAGGTCCTGGACCCCCAGGTCACCCGCCTCGACCAAGCGGTCCAGCAGCCGGCGGATCACCTCAATTTCGTAGCGCTCACCGCAGTCCCACCAGTCCTCGAATCCGAGGGCGGCCGGTCCCTCCACCCAGCACAGGCGCTGGTAGAGGGGGCGCGAGATGGTCTCCAAAAAGGCGTCGAAGGCCGCCACCATCCCGCCCCAGGCCGTCGGGGCCTGCTCCCCGGCCTCGGTGACGATGCGGGCGCTGATCACCTGCTGGCGCTCCAGGACGGCCCGGAAGAGCTCGCGCTTCGACGAGAAGTGGTGGTAGATGGCGCCCTTGGTGACCCGGGCCCGCTGGGCCACATGGTCCAGCGAGGTTCCGGTGAACCCGCTCTCGAAGAAGCAGGCCGCCGCGCTGTCGAGCAGCGCCTCGTAGGTGGCTTCGGCGTACTCTTCTCGGCGGGTACGAGTCGTCTCGATTGCCTGCATGGTGCCGACCCTCCGGGCCGCTGGACTCTGCGACGCTGTTTCTTGACTTCCAGAAAGACCGTAAGGATACTACATACCGTGAGTACGTACCAGGAGTATGCGAATGCTCCGGCCGGACCTGTCGAGCGCCTGCTGCGCAAGCTGTCCCGGCACACCACGGCCCACCGGAAGGGAGTCATCGCCTGCACCGGGCTCTTCGTGGTGGTGGCCGCCCTCCTGGGAGGCACCGCCTCCTCCCGGCTGTCCCAGGGCGGCTTCGACTCCCCCTCCGAGCAATCCGTCCGCGCCGCCACCGTCCTGGCCACGCAGTTCCACAACGGTTCCGACAACATCGTCCTGGTTGTCCGCGCCACCTCCGGCACCGTCGACCGCCCCGATGTGGCGGCGGCCGGTCTGGCGCTCACCCGTCGGTTGGCCGCCCTGCCCCACATGGCCAACGTCATGTCCTACTGGAGCCTCGACTCGGCGCCCATCCTGCGCGCGGCCGGCCGGACGGAGGCCCTGGTCGTCGGCCGGATCACCGGTGACCAGAACCAGGTCATCGGGCGCGAGCCCTCCGTGGCCGCGGCGCTGGCCCATCCCGGGGGACCCATCACCGTGCGGATAGGTGGGTTCGGCGCGGCCTTCCACGAGGTGAACACCGTGGTCGAGCACGACCTCCTGCGGGCCGAGGCAGTCGCCGTCCCCCTGACCCTCCTCCTCCTCCTGTTCGTCTTCGGATCGTTGGTGGCCGCCGCCATGCCGCTGACCATCGGGGGTGTGGCCGTGCTCGGCACCCTGCTCATCCTGCGCGTGCTCAACACCGTCACTCCGGTCTCTGTCTTCGCGGTGAACCTGACCACCGTGCTCGGGTTGGGGCTGGCCATCGACTACAGCCTCTTCATTGTCAGCCGGTTCCGGGAGGAGCTCGATGCCGGGCGCGATGTGCCTGCGGCCCTTGAGGAGACGCTGGCTCAGGCCGGACGGACCGTGGCGGGCAGCGCGCTGACGGTGGCCACCGCGGTCAGCGCACTCCTGGTCTTCCCGCTCATGTTCCTGCGCTCGTTCGCCTTTGCCGGGATCGCTGTGTCGGTCCTGGCCGGGCTCGCCGCGCTGGTGGTGCTCCCCGCCGCCCTGGCCCTCCTCGGACAGCGGATCAACTCCCTGACCGTCTGGCAGCGCTCCGTGCGCCCGCCCGCCGACGGCACGTGGTCAAAGGTGGCACGGGGGGTCATGCGCCGCCCCGCGGTCGTCATCATCGGCGCCACGGCGCTCCTGGCCGTGCTGGCCACCCCGTTCCTCCACATCCGCGTGGGCTACCTGGACGACCGGGTGCTCTCCCCCTCCGATCAGGTCCGGCAGGTGAACGACACCCTGCGGGCCGAATTCGGCCAGGGGCAGAGCGGTGCCCTGCAGGTGGTGGCCCCGCGGGAGGACCTGGTGCCACCGGCCCAGCGGGCGGCCTATGCGGTCCGGCTTTCCGACCTGCCCGACGTGGAGCGTGTCGACGCGGCCAGCGGGATCTACGTCCACGGTGTCGGACTGCCCGCACCTCCCGCCTACGCGGCGCAGTTCAACGGCGGTTCCGGGACCTGGTATTCCGTGGTGCCCAAGGGCAACGCCCTGTCGGCTTCGGGGGAGCAGCTGGTCCGGGCCATCCGGGCGGGGCCGGCACCGTTCGCCGTCCTGGTGGGCGGGCTTCCGGCGGGCTTCGTGGACTCCACGGCCACCATCAGCCACTTCCTGCCGCTGGCCCTGCTCCTGGTGGCGGGGGCGACCTTCCTTCTCCTTCTCCTCCTCTTCCGGAGCGTCTTCATCCCGGTGAAGGCCCTTTTCCTGAACGTGATGAGCCTGGCCGCCACCTTCGGCGCCATGGTGTGGATCTTCCAGGAGGGCCATTTCGCCCGGCTCCTCGCCTTCACGCCCACCGGCACGCTGATCGACACCATGCCGATACTCATGTTCTGTGTCGCCTTCGGCCTTTCCATGGACTACGAGGTCTTCCTCGTCTCGCGCATGAAGGAGCTGCACGACCAGGGATTGCCCACCGACGCCGCGGTCGCCGGGGGGCTGCAGTTGACGGGGAGGATCATCACGGCGGCGGCACTCCTCATGAGCATCGTCTTCTCCAGCCTGGTCACCAGTGGCATCGCGTTCATGAAGCTCTTCGCCGTCGGACTGACCCTGGCCGTGCTCATGGACGCCTTCGTCATCCGCGGCATGCTGGTACCGGCCGTCATGAAGGTGGCCGGAGAAGCCAACTGGTGGGCCCCCGCCTTCATGCGGTCCCGCACCCCGCCGCCCGTGACGGCACCCCGGACGCGACAGAGGGCTGAATCGGATGGTTCCGATCCAGCCCTCATGCCACCCATTGGGGTAACGGACTAAGTCCCTCCGGGACAGCTGCGCTCAGGCGCTGCGACGATCAGTCGCCGCAGTCGCCTAGCAGGATGCGGTGGTCAGACTGCCCACGCAGGTGTTGGCGTTGTTGAACAGGCCCTTGACGCTGGTCCCCAGGAAGGACACCGCCAACACGGCGACCACGGCGATCAGGCCCACCAGGAGCGCGTACTCCACCATGGATGCGCCACGCTCTGTGCGCGCACGCTCCAGCAGTGTGCCGTGCAGCCCCCGAACGGCGAACAATGCATTCAGAAATACCTCAGTCATTTGCTTTCCCCTCTCTCAACCATCGGGTGCGCACTCTTGTCCGACCCGTCTGGTCCCCACTTACATTCTCCCAGCCCGCAACGCCTTGTTCCATAAGCTTTAAGCACCAATTGCCGGTGCTACTCAATACTCACCAGTCCCATGATCACCGCTCTGACCAGTGCGTGGGTCCGATTGGTGACGTCAAGCTTCTGGAAGATGGCGGCCAGGTGGTTCTTGGTCGTCTTGGGGCTGATGAAGAGACGCCCCGAGATCTCGCTGTTGGTGGCCCCTTCCGCCAGGAGCTGCAGGACCTCCAACTCGCGCTGGGTGAGCGACCACGGCCCCCATTGCTTTGCGGCCTCCCTCTCCTGCCTCTCGCGATCGGCATCGAACGCGACATCGGCACCGGACTGGGCAACGTCCTTGTCGCCCACCACCAGAGTCAGGGAGCCCCGGGCCGTCTGCACCCGGTCGCTCGCCCCGCCTTCCACCCACCCCGGCTGGCTGGCCACCGACACCTGGGAGTAGTACGTCCAGGCCGGCTCCCGCCGCAGCTGCGTCGTCTCCGCGTGCCGCACGCTGTTCCACAAGACCGCTGAAGCTACGTTGCTCATAATTCCCCCATTTGGCGTGTCAGGTCCCATCTCCCTCCGACGGGACCGCTAGGGGCATTGTACGCCCTCAGCAGGGAAGATAAACCTGAAATGGGGGTGTAAGTGCAGCCGCTACCGACTGGCAATCGAGATGCCACCGTCCATTGTCCCCCCGGGTCCGGGAAGGTGGGAGAACCGGTTCCGCCTAGTGATGCAGGGCGTGCGAAATGGGCCCCACCAGCGGGCCGATGACGATGATCAGGATGGCCGGCAGGAAGCAGAAGGCCAGGGGGAACAGGATCTTGACCGGCACCTTGGCCGCCCGCTCCCGGGCCCTCTGCCGGCGCTTGTCCCGCATTTCGTCCGCCTGGGCCTGCAGGACCCGCCCGATGGGCAGCCCCAGTGCGTCGGCCTGGGAGAGGACCACGGAGAAGGTCACTAGGTCATCGATGTCCGTGCGGAGCTTGAGGTTCTCCAGCGCATCATGACGGGAGAGACCGAGCTCCATCTCCCGTAGGGTCAGGCGGAGCTCATGGCAGACGGCTGAGTCGAAGTGCGAGCAGGAGACCTGCATGGCCTGCTCCAACCCCAATCCGGCGGCCACGGAAATGGTCATGAGGTCGAGCACATCGGGCAGAGCGTTGGTCACTTCGTCAAAGCGCTTCTTAATACGGCGGCGCAACCACGCGCTCGGGCCCATGCCGCCCAGCACGGGCAGCAGGAGGACAAGTGCGATGCCAACCTTGGTTCCCCCGACGCCGGCGAGGAACGCGATCACGCCGATGGCGAATCCCGTCAGGACGCTGGCCACCTTCAGGGCCACGAACTCCTCGGCCCTGAACGAGCCGGTGAGACCGGCTTTGAGAAGGTCCGAGTGCACCCGGTCGATGTCCCGCGACGGGTACAGGCGTGACAGCCCGTGCCGCAGGGCGTCCGATGCCGGCCCGAAGAGCCTTGGGATCAGCGGTGTCTGCACCCGATCGGACACCGTGATGGGCTCCGCTTCGAACTCGGCGTCCTTGCCGAGGGATCTAATGAACTCAAGCTGGCGGGACGCCCCGTGTGACTTCCAGGCCGCCAGTCCGACACCGGCGACGCCGCCCATCATGAGGACAATGCCCAGCAGCGGTCCGATCACGTCATTCCCTCCCTTCTCTGATTCAGACTTCGATGTTGACCATGCGGCGCACGATCCAGAATCCGAGACCCATGAGCCCGGCCGTGAAGATCAGCACAATGAGCCCGAAACCGTGGTACATCGGGGACAGGTAGGACGGGTCCTGCAATTGCAGGGCGCAGATCAGGAACACCGGGATAGCGAAAAGCACATAGCCCGAGATCCGTCCCTCGGCCGACAGGGTCTGCACCTCCCGGCGGACCTCCTGCCGGGTACGCATGAATTCGGCCAGGGTGTGCAGGATCGGCCCCAATCGACCCCCGGTGGACTGTTGGATCCGCACCGCCTCCACGGCCCATTTGAGATCCTCCACGCCGCACCGCTCGGCCATGTTCTCAAGCGCCAGCACGAGGTCCGATCCGACCACGACCTCTGCCATGACCCGATCGAGCTCAGACGACAGAGGAGGTCGCGCGTCGTGGCGGTACATGTCGATGGCCCGCTGGAACGTCTGCCCCCCCTCGACCGAGGCCGCCATGAGCGACAGGGCGTCGGGGAGCTGCTCCTGCAGGCGCTTGGAGCGCTTGACGCTCCGGCTTGTGGGGAGATGCCAGGCCACGGCCACCACCAGGGCAATGGCAACGAGGGCGCCGATGGGAGACTTGCTGACGACACCGACGGCCACGGCCAGCATGACGGCAATGGCCGAGTTCAGCACCAGGTACTCGCCGGAGCGCAGCGGGATGTCGGCCCGTTCCAACCGCTTCTCCAACAGCCCGCGCGTGTCCATCCGCCCGAAGATTCCGGCGATGCGGACGGTGACGGCGGACAACTCGTTCCGTTCCGGGGACTCGCTCACCACCTCGACGGGCACATTGGCCCGGCCCATGGTGTCCTCAAGGATGTCCGCCAACGTGCGTTGGCGATTGCGGACCCGCAGGATGGCGCCGGTCCCGGCCAGGGCGAGGCCCGAACCGACGAGCACCGCGGCGGCAGCGGCATCGATCTGATAGCTGGCCAGGGCCATGACTCCCATGATGCTCACCGCCCGTCCCGACGCCGTTGGGCCAGAATTTCGTAGAGCTCATCGGATGGTGGCTCCACCCGACCCGGCCGCGCCGGCCGTCCGTGACGGGTGGTGGCATGCGACGAGCCGAGGAAGGGATCGGTCTCATTACGGAAGATGGAAGGTGGCAATTCGACCCCGTGAGACGCCAGCTCGTCCAGGATCTTCGGACGGAGGCCGGTGGGCACCAGCTTTCCCATGCCTTCGGCCGTGTTCACCCGGTGGAACACATCCTGTAGCAACACGGTGTCGCCCTCCATCCCCTGCACTTCGGTGATGGACGAGATGATCCGGGGGCCCGCCACGGTCCGCTGGAGCTGGACGATCAGTCCGACGGCCATGACGATCTGCTCCCGGATGGCGCGCTGGGGAAGCTCGACTCCGCCCATCAGCACCATCGTCTCCAATCGGGCCAGCACCTCACGCGGGCTGTTGGCGTGCACGGTGGTCATGGATCCCGGGTGCCCGGTGTTCATGGCCTGGAGCATGTCCAGGGTCTCGGAGCCTCGGCACTCCCCGACGATGATCCGGTCGGGCCTCATGCGGAGGGAGTTCCGGACCAGGTCGCGTATCCGGACCTCGCCCGAGCCCTCGGCGTTGGACGGCCGGGTCTCGAGCGTGACCACGTGCTTGAGCTGCAACTGGAGTTCGGCCGACTCTTCAATGGTGATGAGGCGCTCGTCTTCCGGAATGTAGTTCGACAGCACATTGAGCATGGTGGTCTTGCCGGTCGCGGTGCCGCCGACGACGACCATGCTGATCTTTCCGCGGACGCAGGCTTCCAGGAAGACGGCGGCGTCGATCGTCACCGTGCCCAGGCCGATCAGGTCCTGCATGATAAGAGGCCGCTCCGGGAACTTCCTGATCGTGAGCACCGGTGCCTTGACGGCCAGGGGTGGAACGATGGCATTGATACGGGAACCGTCCGCCAGTCGGGCATCGACCATGGGGGACGACTCGTCGACCCGCCGCCCCACCCCGGCCACCATCCGCTCAATGATGCGCCGGTACTGCTGAGGCGAATTGAAGACGATGTCGCTGCGCCCAATCTTCCCGGCGCGCTCAATCCAGATCTCGTCGTAGGCATTGCACATGATTTCCGAGACCGTGGCATCGGAGAGAAGTGCCTCCAAGGGCCCGTAGCCGAGCGAGTCCTCCAGCATCTCCTCCACGAAGCGCTGCCGTTCAATGGGTGAGATGCCGATGTCCTCGCGTTCGAGGATCTCGTTGACCGTGGCCCGGACCTTGTCCCGCAACTCATCGGGGGAAAGGTCGGCCGCTCCCGGTGCGATCTCGGCCAGCACCTTCTGCTGCACCTTGCGCTTGGAGAGCGCCCAGGCCTCCTCGTTGGCGGTCCGATCGGTGGACCGGCGCCCCCGGTTGACCGGGGCCCGGCGGGCCGGGCTGGGGACACGCACCGGTTCTTCGGCCGGGGCTGCTTCCGCACTTCCATCGGCGGCGGCGAGCTTCTCGGTCAGATTCATTTCGTTCCGGTCCTCTCAAGCTCAGGCACCCGGTGGGTGCGGTGCCAGCGCATCAGCCGGCGCTTCCCCCCGGTCTCCCCATTGCTGCTGGTGGTCAGGACCGGTGTCGCCTCATCGTTGAGGAATTGATGCATGCCGTCGGCCAGCTTCTTGCCGATGTCGGAGCTGGCGGCCGACTCCAGAGCAGGCTTACCCTTGTTGATCGAACGGCTGACCTCCCTGGAGTAGGGAAGGATCGACACGATCCGGTTGTCGAGGACATCCTGCACGTCGCTGATGTCAATGCCGACATCCTCCTCAACCTTGTTGAGCACAACCCCGATGGTCTCGCTGTTGATGCGCAACTTCTCGAGCGTGCTCAGGAAGACCCGCATGTTGCGGATGCTGGGCAGGTCGAGCGTGACCATGCAGAGCACCTTGGTGGAGTGGTCGAAAGCGGCCAGCACCACTTCGGAGAGTTGGGACGGCGTGTCCACCACTATGTAGTCGAAGTGCTTGCGGAGCGCACCCATCACCTTGTAGACGTCCTTGGGGGCGATCATGTCCGCTTCCGCCGGGCTGAACGGTGCGGCCAGAACGGAGAATCCGAGCTCGTGCTCTTCCAGGTACTCCTCCACGTGCTCGTTCAGGTCGTCCTCATCGACCGCCTCGCGTGAGAGCAGGTCGGAGATGGTGAAGCGGGGGCGCAGCTGGAGCGCGGTCGAGACCTCGCCGAACTGCAGGTCCAGGTCGACCAGGCAGACCCGCTGCCCGGTCTGGGTGGCCAGGTAGTAGGCCAGGTTGGTGGCATAGAAGGTCTTGCCGCAGCCCCCGCTCGACGAGGCCACGGTGAACACCTCGGCGGACTGCGGGCGATCCACCACGACGCCATGGGCCACGAACGGTGCGACGGAACCGTTGGCCGACTGGGCGTGGTCAGCCAGCTCAAGGGCGCGCTGGAGAGCCACGGACAGCTGTCGCTTGCTGGTCGGGTACTCCACCAGCTCCACCGCTCCGGTACGCACAATGTCGCTCAGGCTGGCCTTCGGCTTGGGTCCGAGCGCCAGCACCGTGGCCGGGACGGCACTGGTGGCCCGGAGCTGGGCCAGCCGGGCCATGCCGGCGTGGCTGTCGAACACGGGACCGGCGACCAGGACGTCGAACGGTCCCTGCTCACGCACCTCTTCCACCACGTCGATCACGTTGGTGCTGGTCACCACCTGGTAACCGGGTCCCAACGAGGCCTGAATGGCCCGGCTGAGCGCCGGTGAGCGTGAGATGACGAGTATCCGCCGGGAGATCATGGCGCCTGGGTGGTCTGACCCGTGCCGATGCACCGTCCGGCGAACGGTGGGAGCGTTCCCTTCTGGGTCTGGACCACCGAGAGGGTCTCATTCTGCGAAAGGAAATTGATCGTCAGGGCCTGCACCGGGGTCACAGCCAGCAGGAGGGTCACCGACGACGGCACCGTCCGACCGCTGGCGCTCGGGTGGGTGCTGTAGGCCGGCACAGTTTGGGAGACATCGAGCACCTCAATGTTGGACATGGCCAGCTCCGTGCACGGGAGGGCGATGTTCGGCTGGGCGTTGGTGGCCGCCGCACCGACGGAGAGCTTGGTGATGTTCGCGTAGACGTCCACCCGGCTCCCGGGTTGCAGGTAGCCGGCAAGGCCCTCGACCCCGCTCAGGGTGACGGTTACCCCGTTGAGGCCCTGGGGCAGAGAGATCGACGCAGTGCTGGGAATCACCTGTGTGGACCGGACGGCGTTCCCCTTGGCCACCGAGGACGTCAGGACTTCATCGGTCAGCCCCTGGAGTGAGGTGAGGTCGGAGGCGGCGTACTTCTTCTGCGGGATCTGCTGAATCGACACCAGGCCCTGGGACACCATGTCCTGCCCGGTGGTCCCGGCGGGAATGTCGGCAGTGGCCACCACCACCGGGGTGTTCACGGGGGCCGCCGCGTTGCCTCCGGACGAGTTCCTGGTCCCCGTCACGACGGTCCCGAAGGCGATGGCACCTCCGGCGATGAACAGGACGACCCCGATGACGACCAGTATCAGCGTCTGCTTCTTCACAGAACTTTCCCCCTCCTCACGCAGCCGGCATCGGTGCGGTGCACCTGCCGGATCTCCTCTGCGACCTCCTGGCCTGCGCTTTCCCAGCTCGCTCCCCCAAGAGCGGGCCCGGGTGCCACCGACCATTTCCCTAGGCACCGACATTACGACGCCAGATCCCCCTGGTACATAGGCCTTTTGGACCATTCGACCACCGAGCGTTCCTGGTGGCGGGCGCAAATGAGCCGAAATGCCTATGTACGGTCAGGTCGGGGCGGACAAGAATCTCCTTGGGAAGTATCGGTGCGGAAAAAGAGTCTCTTTCCGCCACCGGTGCAGAGGAGGGGGGTCCACGTTGGGACCGCGACGTTTGTATGAAGCGCTGAGACGCCATCGGCAGCGCGTCGATGAATCCGGCGCGGAAATGATCGAATTCTCCATTGTCGTAGTGCTGCTCATCGCGCTCGTCTACGGGATCGTCTCCTATGGGCTCATCCTGGGCGCCAAGGTCTCCATCACCCAGGCCACCGCCGACGGGGCGCGGGCCGGGATAGTGCAGGCGACGACCGCCACCGCCCAATCCACCGCGGTGAACCAGGCCGCCAACGACCTGGGCTGGCTCGGACTCGGCTCGTGCACCTCGGGCACGAAGATGACCTGCCTGAGCGACGGCACGACGTGCCCCTCGACCTATCAGTCCAACGGCGTCTTCATGTGCATCAGCTCCACGCAGGCCGCGTGCGCATCGGATGCCAACAACACCTGTCTGAACGTGAACCTCACGTACTACTACGCCAACGATCCCCTCTTCCCTGAAGCCCCGGGGCTCAATCTCATCACGCCGACCACTCTCACTTCGACCTCCAGCCTCCAAATGTCGACACCGACAGGCGCATGAGATACCTGCCCACGTGGAGATGGAGCTACGAACGACGGGTCGACAACGAGAGCGGCGCCACGCTCATCATTGTCGCCATCTGTTCGACCCTCTTCCTGTGGGCCTGTGCCTTCTCAGTCGACCTCGGCATTCAGACCGTGGGCAACAGGCAGCTGCAGGCGGTGGCCGATGCCGGAGCGCTCGACGCGGCGAAATACATCGACGTGACCGGTACCAACCTACTGACTCGGGCAGCGCAGTACGCAGCAAAGGACAACAGCTCCACGGCCACCATGACGGCTGTACTGGGTTACTGGACCGGGACCCAGTACGTGCCGGCTGCAGGTCATTGCTCTTCCGCCACCCCGTATCTGTACCCACCCTGCAACGCCGTGAAGGTGACCGCTTCAGAATATGTCAATGAGCTCTTCCACGGTGGAAGCTCGCTCCTCAGCCGGTCAGCCATTGGCGCCATCAACGTGCCCTGCGCCCCTGGGCTGGTTGGATGCCCGTCGCACACACCCCCGCCCACCACCACTACCACAACGACTTGCACTGGCTCGGGTTGCACGACGACTTCCACTTCCACGACAACCACAACCACGATGCCCACTTGCTCGACGACTACCACATCCACATCGACAACCACATCGACCACGATGGCGGGCGGAGATGCCGGCGGAGAGGCGGGATTCTCCATAGGGACCTACTTGGTCACGTACAGTTCGACCCAGACCATCATCCTCAACTCGCTCCTCAGCGAACTGGGGACCTCGGTCAATCTCGCCGCAGTGGTCTATCAGGGACTGGCCCAGACCAACGTGACACTTCTGCAACTGATCAGCGCGTCGGGCGGGGTGCTGACTCCGACCAATATCCTCACCGCGTCACTCACCGGTAAGGACTGGGCCGCCGTCTTCGCGGCCGCCACCGGCAATGCATCGCTCTCCACTCTTGCGGACTCATTCAGCTCGGCGACGTCAACATCGCTGGGCCAGCTCGTGTCCATCAATGGAACCCCCACTGGACCCCCGGATGCGTGCGGGAACACCACCCTTTCCCCGGCCGAGCTCTCTACCAGCATCAACGTCCTACAGACTCTCACCACCGAGGCCGAGCTGGCCAACGGAACCAACGCGATCGACGTCACGGCTGCCTTGAGCCTGCCCGGGGTCTCGACGGCCAACCTCATCCTCACGCTGCTCCAACCGGCTCAATACGGTTACGGGCCCACAGGCTCCACGGCCTCGACCAGCCAGGTCAATGCCGAGCTCGACCTCAACGTGACCGGGATCGGCCAGCTCGACATGACGTTCACCGGGGCGGATGGCACAGCCACCCTCTATACGGTCACGTGCACGAACAATGCCATGAACACCATCAAAATCAACGCCAGCACGACGGCCGTTACGGGTTCCGTCACCCTGGCGGGTCTGGCCATCGCCACCTTGGGTGTGAGCGGGGTGAGCATCCAGACGCTCCCCTACAACAACCTCGTCGTCCCGCCCACGGCGACTACGGCGGCCAACGACACCAATCCCATCGCCATCGGCACCACTTCACCGTCGTTTACGCTGAGTGGCATGAGCGCGGCGAACACTCAACTTGTGGGCACATTGCTCAACGTCACCTTGGAAGCGACGCTCCCCGTCCTGCAACCGCTGGGTGTGAGCGTCGGTGGCGCCGACGTGGCCGCCCTCACTTCCAACTGCGATGCCGCCCTATTGGAGTCGTGAGCGCTGATCTGGCACTTGCCGGCGGCGCCGCCATCGGCATGGCAGCCGGAGCTGTCCTGGTCCCGTTGACCCGACGGGAGTTGGCCGCCGCGGTGACCCGGTCTGCCGGCGGGTCGGTCCAGGCGCAACCCCAGCCGGTAGCGCGATGGCACCGGGTCGCCCTGATCGCCGCTTCGGGCCTGCTGCCCGGCTACGTCGTCTTCAAGGTCGGCTGGTCGGTCGTCGCCCTGCCACCGTTGCTTCTCCTGCTGGGGCTGATCCAGCTGGCCTACTGCGACCTCGCCGAGCGGCTCCTGCCCAAGACCATGGTCTATGCCATCAGCGCCGCCGTGCTGGTCAGCGGGTTCGTGATCGCCGGGGTGACCCACGAATGGAAGCGCCTGCTGCTGGCGTCTCTGGGCGGCCTGGGCTTCTTCACCGTGCTGTTCGCCATGAACCTGATCAATCCCCGCTGGATGGCCTTCGGCGACGTACGTCTCTCGGCCGTCGTCGGATTCGGCCTGGCCTGGGTCAGCCCCGTGGCCCTGCTGGAGGGCTTTTTCCTGGCCAACCTGCTGGCCGCCGTCATCGGGCTCACCCTGATCGCCCTCCACCGGGCCGACCGCCAATCCGCCCTTCCATTCGGTTTCTACCTGGCCTTGGGAGCCGGCATCATCATCCTCGCCTGGAGCTGAACTACACGACGGTGACGATCGTCCCGATGAGGGTGTACTGCCAGACCACCGACGCCGGTTGCAGCGGCATTTCGATGCAACCGAGGCTCTGGGGGATCCCGTAGGCCGATCGGGGGAAGTAATGCAGCGCGTCGCCGCCGTTGAAGTAGGACACGTACTGCACCGGATCGGCATAGGTCGTACCGTTGGGATTGGTTCCCCGCATGATCTGGTCGTGGTAGCGCAGATAGACCGGATACGAGCCGAGTGCGGTGGGGGTGCCGGCCCCGCCAGTGTTGGAAGGTGCCACCGCAACCTCAACCCCGTTCTGCCACACCGTGACAGTCTCGGGATTCTCCTCGGTGGCCAGCACATAGGCGAACCCGTTGGGGTTGGCCCCCGGTCCGGTGGGATCAGCGGCTGCCGCACTGAGGGCACTGATCTCGTTGCTCGTGATGGCGCCGTCATTGGGCAGCCCGACCTCCGCCTCGAAGGACATGATCTCGCCCGAGGCGATGGGCCCGGGCTGGCCGGGCGACCAGAGGGCGGCCAGGGTGGGCGGCGGCGCCCAGCGCCACGCGAAACCGAGGGGCGACCAGCTCAATGGCCCGTAACCGAGCCCGGCCAGCACCTCTTCCTGCCCCAGCACGGTGGTCAGGGGGGCGGTGGCCCCGTAGGCGATCCAGTATCCACCCGGACGCGCCGCCATGCCGACCACCGGTGCCGTCAGCGGCCCACCCGTGCCCGACCCGTAGAAGGCGGCGTCGCCGAAGTCGAAGATGCCGCCGTCGGAGGCCACCATGCGGTAGCCGCCCCCGTCAGTGGTGGCGGTCATCCCCACCACGGGCGCCACCAGCGGGATGCCTCCCATGCTGCCGTGGAAGGCGGCGTCTCCGAAGCTGAACACGCCTCCGTCCGAGGCGACCAGCCAGTAGCCGTTCCCGCTCGGCGTGGCAGCGATGCCGTCGACGGGCTGGTTGAGCCGCGTGCCCCCCATGCTGCCGTGGAAGGCGGCGTCGCCGAAGCTGAACACGCCTCCGTCCGAGGCGACCAGCCAGTAGCCGTTCCCGCTCGGGGTTGCGGCCACGCCGACGATCGGCTTGTTCAGGACCATGGCCCCGGTCGAACCGAAGAACTGGGCTCCACCGAAGGTGAAGATGCCGCCGTCGCCCCCCACCAGCCAGTAGCCGTTCCCCGAGGGCGTAGCGGCGATGCCGATGACGGGAGCGTTCAGGGCCGAGCTCATGGAGCCGAAGTTCTGGGCATCGCCCTGGGTCGACACCTGGCCGGCCGCATTGGTGACCCAGTAGCCACCGCCGTCGGGTGTGGCGGCGATGCCGGTCACCGGGCCCGAAAGGCCCGACTGGTTGCCCACCACGCCCGAGGCCGAGCCGAAGGCCAGGACGGCATTTGACGCAACGGTGCCGTCCGCCGACGCCGGGGCGCCGAGGCCTCCGACCACGAACGTCAAGCCGGGCAGAAAGAGTGCCGCGGCGACAACGGCTCGGCCGCGGTTCACAGGGGTGTGTCGAAGGGCCACGGTGCTCCCGGTTGGAAGGGGATCGGCACAAGCATGATCAGGTGCACAGGGACGATACTCCCCGTTGTGGCCCGCTCCGGCGCACCTAAAGGACCTTGACGTTCCTGGCTTCCTCACCTTTGCGCCCGGGTGCGATGGTGAACTCCACGCTGTCACCTTCGGCCAGGCCCTGGCGCACGTCGCCTTCGATCTGCGAGTGGTGCACGAAGAGGTCCTCCCCGCCGTCACGGGCCAGGAAGCCGTAGCCGCGGGCGCCGTTGAAGAACTTCACGGTCCCGGTCAGCTTCAGGGGCCCGGACTTCACCTTGGACTTTGAAACTGGCAGGTCACCGGTGGGCATGGGCGTGGAGAACGGGGCGAAGAAGCCCTGTTCCAGCCCGAGGGCACGCTGCATGCCCTGCATCTCCTTGCGCTGCTCGTCGGTGACCAACGTCACGACCGTGCCGGTGCGCCCGACCCGGCCGGTCCGCCCCGATCGGTGCACGTAATCGGTGTGGTCCGCCGGCGGGTCGAAGTGGACCACGCAGGGCAGGTCGTCCACGTGGATGCCACGGGCAACCACGTCGGTGGCCACCAGCGCGTCGGCCCTGCCCTTGGCGAAGGAGTCCAGCGCCCGCTCGCGCTGGCCCTGGGTGCGGTCGCCGTGCATGGGTACGGCCCGGACGCCCTGTGCCTGCAACTGGCGCACCACACGGTCGGCCCCCCGCTTGGTGCGGCAGAAGACGAAGGCCTGCCCGTGGTTGGAGATCAGCTTGGCCACAATGGCCACCCGATCGGCCCGGTCGACCTTCCAGAAGTGGTGGGTCACGTCGGCCTTCTCGTCCTCGGCGGCCTCGATGTTGACCCGGACGGGATCTGTTTGGTAGCTGCGGATGATCGACTCCACCTCACGGCCGATGGTGGCCGAGAACAGGAGGACCTGGCGATCCGCTGCCGTCTGGTCCAGCAGGCGGCGCACGGCGGGCAGGAAGCCCATGTCCGACATCCGGTCGGCCTCGTCGAGGACGACGGTGGTCACGTCGTTGAGGAGGACATCGCCCCGCTCAATGAGGTCCTCCAGGCGCCCGGGGCACGCCACGACCACGTTGACTCCCTTGTGCAGGGCTCGCACCTGGTCGCGGTAGCCGGTGCCGCCGAAGATGGAGACGACCCGGTTGGCATCGCGTCCGAGGAGCGTGCCGAGGACGGCATGCACCTGAGAGGCCAGTTCGCGGGTGGGTACCAGGATCAGGGCCTTGGGACGGCGGGGACGCGACTGCTCCATTTTGGCCACAATCGGCATGCCGAAGGCCAGTGTCTTTCCCGAGCCGGTGGGGGCCTTGCCGCAGATGTCACGGCCGGCCAGGGCGGCCGGGATGGTGGCGGATTGGATCGGAAGTGGTCTGGTGATGCCCAGGTTCTCCAAGCGCGCGTTGATGGCCGCGGGCACGCCAAGATCAATGAAGGAAGGGATGACGAAACTCCAGTCGAGTGATGAACGGCCTACTCGAACAGGATTTTCGAACGGGCCCCACGCAGCAGATGCTGAGCGGCGTCGTTCATGTTAGCAGGTCGCGGGACCTCTCAACTCATGGTGCGGGCCCACGGTTCCTCGTGAGCACACGGGAAGAAGAGGCAGACCGGTTAATGGAGAATTTTGGGATCTTCCTCTAGAGGTGGTGCCTCCGACCTTCTCGCCAGCCCCACGGTGACGGCACCGAGGCCGATGAGTGCGGCCGCGGCGCCCAATTCATCGTCCAGTTCTACGCCGGAAGCCGCCAACGCCTTCTGGCCACTTGCGGCGGCACTGCTCTGTTGGGGTTGCGCTCCGGTCGGTGTGCCCGAGGTCGTGGTCGTCGTGGACGCGGTGGTCGACGTCGTGGTCGACCCAATGGCGGCGGCGCACACCCCGCTCGGCTGGCGCCGGGCCGGGCCCGCCTCCTGGTGCTGCACGGAGTTAGTTGGGACCGGGTAGGGCTGATTGCTGTTGCCGAGGGAAGCCAGCGTCCCGTTCTGCAGGCCTTGGGAGATGACCAGCGGGTCGAGCAACGTGGTCGCCGGCAGCGCCGGCACCGATGGCTGAGGGGCTTGGGCGAAGTCGAAGGCGCCGGAGAGATCGCCGACGGTCTGGCGCCGCCAGGCGGAAAGATTCGGCACCGGGGATCCGAACCGGGTCTCCAGCAGGCGCAGCTGCGAGGTGTGGTCCGCCAGGCCCGAAAAGGCCAGCCCACCCCGGCTGTAGGGGGAGAGCACCAGGCACGGCACCCGGAAGCCGAGGCCGATCGGTCCGGCGATCCCGGCGGCATTGGGGACCGACCCCAGCGGCACGGTGAGGTACTCCCCGGGGGTGCCGGGAGGCGCGGTCGGGGGCGGGACGTGGTCGTAGAACCCGCCGTTCTCGTCGTAGCTGAGGATCAACGCCGTCTTCTCCCAGACTGCGGGATTCGAGATCAGGGTCTGCAGGATGTCGGCGATGGCATAGGACCCCCACGCCGGCGGCGCCGCCGGGTGCTCACACTCCAGAAACTGGGTGATCACCCACGACACCTGCGGCAACTGGCCATTGGCCACGTCGACCGCGAAGGTCCCGGGGTAGGTCGGAAGGAACGCCCGCTGCGCCAGCGAAGTCGCCGGGTTCGTGTACGCCTTGAAGTAGCGCAGGACGTTGTCGATCAGCAAGGGAGTCGTGACTGCCTCAATGGTGTCGGGGCTCTGGTAGACCTTCCAGCTGACGCCCGACTGGTCCAGCACCTCCGGCATGGTGGTCCACGTGAACTTCCCGTAATAGGGCACATCGGCCACTGGGGCCAGCGTCTCCAGAAGAGGGCCGCCGGCCTTCCCATCGGGATCGATGGTCCCCGACATCGAATAAAGCCTGTTCGGATAGGTCGGCCCGAGTACTGAGCAGTGGTAGGCGTCGCAGACGGTGAACGCATCGGCCAGCGCGTAGTAGAAGGGCAACGTCGAGCGGTTGTAGTGGCTCATGACGATCGGGCCGTTGGCCGGTCCTTCACTCGCTACGTGGGTGCGGACGAAGGAATCCATCGTCCCGTTGTTCCAGCATTGATGCTGGGGACCCCAGTTGTGGTTGGGGTCGTTGAGCCACTGGCCGTCATGGCTGGAGTCCTGAGCCAACTCGAACGGGAGTGTGTACCCGCTGGCCGTGGCGCCCACGCCCGGCTCGTAACCGAATTGGTTCCACACCGGGTAGGTCTGGCCGCCGACCACCTGGGTGGCGACCGCCGGATCGTCGAAACCCCGCACCCCCGACAGTGTCCCGAAGTAGTGGTCGAAGCTGCGGTTCTCCTGCATGACGAAGACGAAATGATCGATGTCCGAGAGCGACCCGCACCCGGCAGGGTCGGCCGCGGCGAAGGCCCGATCGACCAGCCACGAGAGGGAGGACGCCATGCCCGTGGCTCCGACACCGGCGGCCGCGGCCCCACCCAGGAACTGCCGGCGCGACAGACGCCGCGTTTGTCGTGCCATTCAACTGCCCCCCTTCCAGCCATCAGCCCATGCCGATGTGTGGAAGGCTCCCCATCGTAGGCAGGTTCGCAGCCCTGCGCCGGGGCTGAGACGAACGAAAGCAGCCCGATCGTTGCGCTCGCGGTGCCCTCCCGCCCGGTCCCGTTGGCACACGGTGATGGATCAGCGTGTGTGTGGGGAACCCGGAGCCACCTTGGGCCAGGGCATCTCCCGCTCGGCCACCAGGGCCAGGTCCAGGAGAAGCTGCTCGCGATGGTGGGCGCCCAGCACCTGCAGGCCGACGGGGAGACCGTCCACCAGGCCGGCCGGGATGCTCATGGCCGGACTGCCGTTCAGGTTCGAGGGTGCGGTCAGCGCAGCCTGGTTCATGATGGCGCGGGTGAAGCCGATTTCGTGGATGAGGTCGGCACCCGGGATGGTCGACGGCGGGGGGCCTTCGGCTACGAAGGCCACGTCGGGATTGGTCGAGCACATGACGAAGTCGGCCTCGGCGAAGAGATCAGCCATGGCTTCGTTGAGCTGGCGCCGGTACGACTCTATGGAGGCCGCCCGCTCCAGTGTGTAACGCTCCTTCGCCCCTTCAAGGCCCATGCGCATGATGGATGAGAGCTGATCGGCCCGGTCCGGGTAGGCGGAACCCAGGTCGGCCACGAACGCCGGCTGGTTCGCCATGGCCCACTGCCCGCGCAACGGCGGCAGCACCGGGTTCACCGTGACGACCTTCAGCCCGGCCGATGCGGCAAGGTTCTCGGCCGCCCCTGTCACCACGTCGGCCACCTCGGAGCGGACGCGGGCGATACCCAGTTCCGGGAGGATGGCCACCTTCAGTCCGGCCAGCTCGTGGCTCCCGAGGGCGGCCTCCCAGCCGCCCACCGCCGGCAGGCTCAGCGGGTCCCGCTGATCGAAGCCGTTGCAGGCGTCGAAGTACCGCGCCGTGTCGCGCACCGAGCGGGTCAGGCACCCGTTGACAGACGTCCGCGGCGTCGTGCTCGCCCGAGGTCCCCGCGGGATGCGCCCAAAGGTGGCCTTAAGGCCGAAGAGCCCGACAAAGCCGGCCGGGATCCGGATAGAGCCTCCCCCGTCGCTCCCGGTGGCGATGGGGAGCAATCCACCGGCCACGGCCGCGGCCGTACCTCCCGATGATCCGCCGGGTGTGCGCTCCGGGTTCCAGGGATTGCGCGTCGTGCCGTGCAGTTCGGTCGAGGTGCAGTTGATGCCGCCGAATTCGCTGGCCGTGGTCTGCGCGGCCAACAACGCTCCGGTGCTCCGGAGGCGAGCCAACGAGGTGTCGTCGTGATCCGCAATCCGGTCCTTGAAGACCATGGAGGCCTCGGTGTGCGGCCAGCCCTCGACCTGCTCCAACTCCTTCACGCCGAAGGGCACCCCGCCGAAAGGCCGTGACACGTCGGCATCCTTCGCCTCCTCCCGGGCCCGGTCGAAGTCGGTGTGGCTGAAGGCGTTCAGCGGTGATGCCCCGATGGCCTCTATGCAGGCGTCGAGCGCCTCTAGGGGAGAGAGGGTCTTTGCTCTGAATGCGTCCACCAGGCTGCAGGCATCTTCCATCCACGGTGTGCTCATCAGGGCCGACGGTACTCCGCCCACCCGACTCCTGCCCGGGAGGCCGCGACCATCCGCATCCTGGGTGGATCCGGATGGTCGGTACGCTGCCAGCCGTGAAGACCGGCGAGCTGCAGACACCCGCCCTGATCGTCCAACGCGACCTCCTGGAGTCCAACCTGGCGACCATGGCAGGCGCACTGCCCGGCAATCGGCTGCGCCCCCACATCAAGGCGCACAAGTGCACCACCCTGGCCGCCCACCAGGCCGCACACGGTCCGGTGGGCTTCACCTGCGCCACCATCGCCGAAATGGAAGGCATGGCCCGCGCCGGCCTGGGGCAGGACCTCCTCCTGGCCAACGAGGTGGTCGATGCCCACCGCCTGGGTGCCCTCGTGCGGGCCGGGGCCCGGGTCACCGTCGCCGTGGACTCGGAGGAGACGATCGCCGCCGCCAAGGAGGGCGGCGTGCCCGAGGTGCTCATCGACGTCAATGTCGGGCTCCCCCGCTGCGGCTGCCGGCCCGAAGACGCCGGGCGGTTGGCCGATCGGGCCCGCTCGAGTGGTCTGGCCGTGCGCGGTGTCATGGGCTACGAAGGCCACATCGTCGGGCTGGAGGACCGGGCCGAGCGGACCGCCAAGCTTGAGGAGTCCATGGCGCTCCTCATGGCGGCCCATCAGGAGGTGGGCGGTGCGATGATCTCGGCCGGAGGCACCGGGACGTACGACATCAACCACTGGGCCACCGAAATCCAGGCCGGCTCCTACGCCCTGATGGACACGACCTATGCCAGGTTGGGCCTCCCTTTCGGGCAGGCCCTGTCGGTACTGTCCACCGTGATCTCCGTCTCCGAGGAGTGGGTGGTGGCCGACTGCGGTCTCAAGGCCCTCGGCATGGACCACGGCGATCCCTCGGTGGAAGACGCCCGGGTGTGGTTCTGCTCCGACGAGCACCTCACCTTCTCCGCCGAGCGCCCACCGCGTGTTGGCGGCCGCGTCCACGTCCTCCCCGCCCACGTCGATCCCACCGTGGCCTACCACGACCACCTCCACCTCGTCGATGGTGACGACGTCGTGGAGACCTGGCCGGTGGACCTGCGCGGTTGGTGAGCGTGCGGCTCAGACGTCGAGTGTGATGCTCACCGGGCAGTGGTCGCTTCCCATGACGTCGGGGTGGATGTCAGCCGCGGTCACACGGGAACTCAGGCTCTCAGAAACCAGAAAGTAGTCGATACGCCAACCGATGTTCCGTGACCGGGAGTTGGCGAAGTTCGACCACCAGGTGTAGTAGCCGTTTCCTTGGTGGAAGAGACGGAAGGTGTCGACGAATCCGGCGTCCACGAAGTTCTGGAACCCGAGTCGCTCCTCGTCGGTGAATCCCTTCTTCCCCACATTTGTCTTGGGATTGGCCAGGTCATCGGGAGTGTGTGCCACGTTGAGGTCACCACAGAACACCACCGGCTTCTGCTCCTGCAGTTGCGTGGCGTAGGCCAGGAAGGCGGGGTCCCACTGCTCGTGCCGCAAGGCAAGGCGGCCTAGGTCCTCCTTGGCGTTCGGCGTGTACACCGTGACGAGGTAGAAGTCGTCATACTCGGCGGTCAGCACCCTTCCCTCAATATTCGGGTCGCCGAAGGAGTCCCCGATGACCTTGTGCTCCGTGATGATGTCGTCGGGGAGCCCGTGGCTCACCACCAGCGGAGCGGGCTTCGTGAAGATGGCCGTACCCGAGTAACCCTTCTTCTCCGCTGAGTTCCAGTGCTCATCGTAACCGGTCAGGTCGAGCTCCGCTTGCGATTGTTGGGCCTTGGTCTCCTGCAGGCAGATGACGTCAGGTTGGAGCTCTGCGACAAATGGGGCGAACAGCTCCTTGCGCACCACCGCCCTGATGCCGTTGACGTTCCATGAAACCAGCCGCATCGTCCACTCCCTTGTGCCACTGCTCCTCGCCCGGATGGGAAGCTACCAGGCCGAACCATGAGCTTGAGCCGAGCGAGCGCACCGGTGCGGCACCCGGCTCTTACGGGCCGGCTGACCTCGGCTACCGGGCGGACAATGGGGTGTCGGCGACGATCCTTCGCGAGGACGGGGTCAACCCGACCGCATGAGGACCGGCGAAAGACGTCCCGATGGTTGCTAACACGTGTAGTTGAAGACGGGTCCGAAGGCGCTGGATCCACCCCCGGCCCCCCCGACCGGCGACGTCGTGACAATGACGAAGTACGTGGTGTCGGGCGAACCCGATCCGCAACCTGATGCGGTGTCCGCAAATGGCGTGAACGCGGTGATCACAGGGGTTCCGTTCACCGTCGTCACCGTCACTCCAGAAGCGGCCAGGCTCATGGTCGGGCTGACGGCCGTACCCCCCGATTCTTGAACGAAGTTGACGGTGGCACCCTGGTAGAACCCATTCCCGGCGATCGTGACTTCCGTGCCGCCGTATGACGTGCACGGGCAGGGATGGTTCGCACTCACGCCCGTGATGGCCGGGGTTATCCCTTGGTAGGAGAAGACGGGGCCATCGGCACTGCTACTGCCTCCTGGCGTGGTCACGGTGACGAAATACGTCGCCCCCGTGGTGATGGCCGGCGAGCCAACGGTGATGGTCTGCGCAGACGTATTGACGTTGACGTTGGTTCCGGCGAGGACCGTATTGCTGGGGTCCGGGGCAAGTGGAGTTCCCGATGCCTCAATGAAGTTGACGGAAGAACCGCTGGTGAACCCTGACCCGGCAATGGTCACCGTGTTGCTGCCTGTAATGGGTCCGCTGCTCGGGCTGAGGCTCGTGACCACGGGGACCACGGGCGCCCACACCCAATCGTTCACCGTCATGGCGGTTCCGCAATATGTATTGCACTGTCCCGCGTTGGGTGCGCTGCCCCCGGGTGGGTAGTCGTCAAAGGTCACCACGGCCTGAAGAGCGGGATTCGACGCGCACGTGGCGGCGTCCATGCCCGCGGTCATGAGGCAGGTCGAGAAGGTCACCACCCGGGTATTGGCGCTGGAGGGGTTCCACGCGGTGCTGCACCAGACGGCGATCTGACTCGCACCGTCGATTGAGGTGGTGTTGAAGTTGGAGATCGGGAGCTCTGAAGGAGCACTGTTCCCCCAGCAGTAGGAAGGAGGACTGGCGTTGAGGGTCTGTCCCGTCGAGAGAAGCGGGTTGTAACGGATGCTCTGGATCGCCACCTGGGTCGCCCCGTTGGCGGCGTTCTGAAGGGTGCGCGCCGACGTGAAGGATGCGGTGTTGTGCAGGTCGTTCAGCGCCCAATTGGCCAGTCCGGTGACGATCAGGCTCACGGCGACGATGAAGATCAGAGCCAGGATCAGTGAGCTCCCGGCTTCGCCGCGGCCCCGCAAGGGTGGCTGGGCCTGCCCATCGATGAACGCCATGGATGGGCCCATGGCGTCGGGCTCCCCCGGGGTCGACCGGTCCGATTGCCCGTGTCTCATGGCCCGTTCCTGAAGCCGTTGGAGACCGCGGCCGCGCCACCGTCGGGATTGGTGACGGTGACGTTTCCGGTCGTCCCACTACCTCCGGTTCCCGTCACCATGAGGGTGATGATGTTGGCATTGATCCACGTTTGGACCATGCCCGTCACGCCGGCGCTGATAGATGCCACCACTCCGCTGGCAAAGTTCGCACCGGACAGGGCATACGTGGCGGTGCCATTGAGACCAGGATTGAGCGGGTTCGCCGTGGTCGGGTAGGTAATCGTGGGTGCGCTGATGCTGGTCACGTTGAACGCTGCGCTGGTCGCAATCGTCAGGGATCCGGTCGCGGTGAGCGTGTAGCCGCTTCCGGTCTGGCTCACGCCACACCCGGCGAAGGTCGCCATGCCATAGCTCGTCGCCACGCTGGTCGTGCTGGTGTTGCAAAGGAGCGTTCCACCGCCCGGATTGGTCCCGATTGCCAGCGTCACATTTGTGGCGGCCGCACCGGTGACGACATTCCCTGTGGCGTCTTCCTCGACCACCTGCGGCTGGGCGGAGAGGTTGCCACCTCCCGTTTCGTTTCCGGGCTGCGTGAGGAATGCGAACTTGGTGGCTGCGCCCGTGATATTGAACGGGGAGCTGGTCACCGTGCCGAATCCACCCGTCGCCGTGGCCAAGAAGTTGTCGTCCACGATGTCAGGGGTCCCCTTGACTTTGCAGTTGTTGGAACCATTGGTACCAAAGGTCGCCACACCGCTCGAGGTGTTTACTGCCTTCGTGCAGCCACCCAAGGTCCCGCCGGAACCCTGGAGCGTCAGGGTTATAGTCGCCGAAGCCAACGTGACGGTGTTCCCACCGGCATCCTCAATGGCCACCTGCGGCTGGGTCGGGAAGGCGCCTCCCGAGCTCGGCGCTCCTGAAGGCTGCTGCGTGAACCCGATCTGCGTGGCCGATCCGACCGAGATGGTGAGTGCACTGCTGGTGCCTTGAATACCGTCCGTCACGTCAACCGCAATCAGGGTGTAGGTCCCCGCGGCGTTGATCTTGCAACCCGCAAAGCTTGACACTCCCGAGGTCGGGGTCAGTGGGTTGGCGGTGCAGCTGAGGAGAGCGCCCTGGCTCACCGCATTGAGTGCCACCAGCGTGATGCCATTGGCCGCACTCGTAACCGTGTTGCCGTCGACGTCCTCCACCGTGACCCCGGGCTGGGTGGCGAAGGTCACGCCGCCGGTCGAGTTGCCCGGTTGCTGCGTGAACACGAGCCTGGAGGCCGCCCCCACCGTGATGTTGAAGGAGTTGGCCACGGCAGGGACATTCAGTGACGGGGCCGAGGTGGCGGTCAGGTTGTAACCATTGCCCACCTTGGTGATGGCGCACCCGGTGAAATTGGCCACTCCTGAGACGGCGGTGACGGTGAGACCGCCGGTGTTGGTGCAGGTCAGCACCCCGCCCGACGGGTTGGTGCCGATGGCCAGGGTGATGCTGCTGGTGTCGGCGAGAACGGTGTTGCCGTTGACATCTTGGACCGCCACCGATATCGGGAATGAGCCCGTGCCGGTGGCTTGGATGTTTTGGCCGCTTGTGGGTTGGACGGTGAAAACGAGCTTGATGTGGGGGCCGGCGGTGATGACCACATTGGAAGAGGTCCCCGAGGACAGACCTCCAGCGGTGGCGCTCAGCGTGTAGGTGCCGGCGGCCGCGGTCCCGGTGATCTGGCAGCCCGAGAAGGTGGCCATGCCGGCCACGGCGTTCACCGTGGTGGTGCTGGCGGTACAGCTGAGGGTGCCCTGCCTGTTCCCGCCGTTACTCGCCGTGTAGGTGGCGATGCCAAGGGTCACGGCACGGGTGTCCGTGGTCACGACGTTGCCGCCCGCGTCCTCCACAGAGACCTTGGGCTGGGTGGCGAAGTTCGTCCCCTCGTTCACACCGCCCACCGGCTGGGTGGTGAAGGCCACCTGGGCGGCCGGGCCGAGGGTGATGTTCAAGGTGGCGCTGTCGGCCGCCGTCAGAACCACGAGGTTGTCCGTGTCAGTTGCGTGCAATTTGTAGCCGGTGCCTACCGTGTTTATGGAGCAACCCGAGAAGGTGACAACACCGCCAAACTCGCTCTGCGAACAGCCGGACACGGTTCCCGGGCCGCCCGAGGCAGGTGTACCCGCGGTGATGCCCAAGTTCACGGTTGAGGAGTCGAGGGTGACCGTGTTGCCGTTGGAGTCCTCGACCGTGACCACGGGCTGGGTGCCGAAGGCGATGCCACCGGTCGAGCTGCTCGGTTGCTGAGTGAAGACAAGCTTGGAAGCTGCGCCCGGGGTGATATTGAAGGCATTGGCGTTGGCCGGGGGGGTCAGGACCGGGCTGGAAGTTGCCGCCAGGGTGTAACGGTTGCCCGCCTTGGTGATGGCGCACCCGGTGAAGTTGGCCACACCCGCCGAGGCCGACACGGTGAGCCCACCGGCGTTGGTGCAGCTGAGCACCCCGGCCGAGGGGTTGGTCCCAATCGCCAGGTTGATCGACCTGGTGTCGCTGAGCACGGTGTTGCCGGAGGAGTCCTGGACCGCCACCGAAGCCGAGAAGGACGCTGTCCCGGTGGCCTGGATGTTCTGGCCCGATGTGGGCTGGGTGGTGAAGGAAAGCTGGTTGGCCTGCCCTGTAGTGATGACGACGCCCGAGGAGGTCCCTGGGGTCAGCCCAGTCCGGGTCGCGCTCAACGTATAGGTCCCGGCTGCCGCGGTCCCGGTGATCTGGCAGCCGGCAAAGGTGGCCACGCCGGCCGCGGCGTTGACCGTGGTGGTGCTCGTGCAGCTGAGGGTGCCCTGGGTGTTCCCGCCGTTACCCGCGGCATAGGTGGCGATACCAAGGTTCACGGCGCTGGTGTCGGTGGTCACCACGTTGCTGTTGGCGTCCTCGACGCTCACCACGGGCTGGGTGGCGAAGTTCGTGGCCTCGTTCACCCCGCCTACTGCCTGGGCGGTGAAGACGAGCTGGGAGGCCGTGCCGGCGGTGATGTTGAAGGCGTTGGCGTTGGCCGGCGGGGTCAGCGGGCCGGAGGTGGCCGCCAGGGTATAGCCGAGGCCCGCCTTGGTGATGGCGCACCCGGTGAAGTTGGCCACACCCGCAGAAGCCGACACGGTAAGGCCTCCGGCGTTGGTGCAAGTGAGCACCCCGGTCGAGGGGTTGGTCCTGATGCCCAGGGTGATGGAGCTGGTGTCGCTAAGCACGGTGTTGCCGAATGTGTCTTGGACCGCCACCGAGACCGGGAATGTGCCCGTCCCGGTGGCCTGGATGTTCTGGCCCGACGTGGGCTGGGTGGTGAAAGCGAGGCTGGAGTGTGTCCCGGCCGTGATGACCACGCCCGAAGAGGTCCCGGCCAGGGCGCTTTGGCCGGCGCTCAGGGTGTAGGTCCCGGCTCCCGCGGTCCCGGTGATCTGGCAGCCGGCGAAGGTGGCCACGCCGGCCGCGGCATTGACCGAGGTGGTGCTGGTGCAGCTGAGGGTGCCCTGGGTGTTCCCGCCGTTGCCCGCGGCATAGGTGGCGATGCCCAGGTTCACGGCGCTGGTGTTCGTGGTCACCACGTTGCCGTTGACGTCCTCCACGGTGACCTTGGGCTGGGTGGCAAGGTTCGTCGCCTCATTCACCCCTCCCACCGGCTGGGTGGTGAAGACGAGCTGGGTGGCCGTGCCGGCGGTGATGTTGAAGGCGTTGGCATTGGCCGGCGGGGTCAGCACCGGGCTGGACGAGGCGGCCAAGGTGTAGCCGTTGCCTGCCTTGGTGATGGCGCACCCGGTGAAATTGGCGACTCCTGCCGAGGCCGTCACGGTGAGCCCACCGGGGTTGGTGCACGTCAGCACCCCCGTCGACGGGTTGGTCCCAATGGCCAGGGTGATGGAGCTTGTGTTGAGCGTCTGGGTGTTGCCGTTGACGTCTTGGACCGCCACCGAGGCCGCGAACGAGCCCGTGCCGGTGGCCTCGATGTTCTGGCCCACCGTGGGCTGGGTGGTGAAGACGAGCTTGGTGGCGGTCCCGGCGGTGATGTTGAAGGCGTTGGCGTTGGCCGGGGGCGTCAGCACCGGGCTGGAAGAGGCGGCCAGGGTGTAGCCGGTGCCCACCATGGTGATGGCGCACCCGGTGAAATTGGCGACTCCTGCCGAAGCCGTCACGGTGAGCCCACCGGCGTTGGTGCAGCTGAGCACGCCACTGCCCGGGTTGGTCCCAATGGCCAGGGTGATATGGCTGGCGTTGAGCGTCTGGGTGTTGCCGTTGACGTCTTGGACCGCCACCGAGGCTGAGAACGTGCCCGTGCCGGTGGCCTCGATGTTCTGGCCCACCGTGGGCTGGGTGGTGAAGATCAGGTTCGTGGCCGTGCCGGCGGTGATGTTGAAGGCGTTGGCGTTGGCCGGGGGCGTCAGCACCGGGCTGGACGAGGCGGCCAAGGTGTAGCCGGTGCCCACCTTGGTGATGGCGCACCCGGTGAAATTGGCGACTCCTGCCGAGGCCGTCACGGTGAGCCCACCGGCGTTGGTGCACGTCAGCACCCCCGTCGACGGGTTGGTCCCGATGGCCAGAGTGATGGAGCTGGTGTCGGTGAGCACGGTGTTGCCGAAGGAGTCCTGGACCGCCACCGAGGCCGAGAATGAGCCCGTGCCGGTGGCCTGGATGTTCTGGCCCACGGTGGGCTGGGTGGTGAAGGCGAGCTTGGTGGCGGTGCCCGCCGTGATGACCACGTTGGAGGAGGTCCCCGAGGTCAGCCCGCCGCGGGCGGCACTCAGCGTGTAGGTCCCGGCGGCCGCGGTCCCGTTGATCTGGCACCCAGCGAACGTCGCCACACCGGCTACGGCGTTGACCGGGTTGGTGGTGCAGGCGACGGTGCCCTGGGTGTTCCCGCCGTTGCCCCCGGCATAGGTGGCGATGGACACGGACACGGTGCCCGTGTCCGTGGTCACGACATTGCCGTTGGCATCCTCGACGCTCACCACCGGTTGGGTGGCGAAGGTCGCCGCCACGTTCACCCCGCCTACGGGCTGGGTGGTGAAGACGAGCTTGTTGGCGGTGCCGGCGGTGATGACCACATTGGAGGAGGTCCCGGCTAAGGCGCCCTGGCCGGCGCTCAAGGTGTAGGTCCCAGCGGCTGCGGCTCCGATGATCTGGCAACCGGCAAAGGTGGCCACACCGGCCACCGCGTTGACCGGATTGGTGGTGCAGGCGACGGTGCCCTGGGAGGTCCCGCCGTTGCCCGCGGCATAGGTGGCGATACCAAGGTTCACGGCGCTGGTGTTCGTGGTCACCACGTTGCCGCCGGCGTCCTCGACCGTCACCTTGGGCTGGGTGGCGAGGTTCGTCGCCTCGTGGACACCACCCACGGGCTGGGTGGTAAAGACGAGCTGGGCGGCCGGACCCACTGCGATGTTGAAGTCGGTGCTCGTGGCCGCCGCGAGGCCGTTATCGGTGGCGGTCAATTGGTAGGCCGTGCCCTTGGTATTGATGGAACAGCCGGTGAAGGCGACCACACCACCTGATTCGTTCTGGGAGCAACCCGACATGGTGCCCGGTCCACCTGATGTCGGTGTGCCCGAGGTGATGGCCAGAAGGACAGTGGAGGCATCGTTCAGGATTGGGTTCCCGTTGGCGTCCTCAATCGTGACCACGGGCTGCTGGGCCCACGCCACCCCGCCCGAGCCGCCGCCCGGCTGGGTGGTGAAGGCGAGTCGGGTAGGCGGACCCGCTGAGATCGTGAAGGTGCCGCTCGTGCCTGGGCTCAGGATTCCGTCGGTTGCGGTGAGGGTGTAGCCGATCCCGGCCCTGATGATCGAGCAGCCGGCGAAGTGGGCCACGCCATTCACCGCGGTGACCGGGTTGGTGGTGCAGGTGACAGTCGCGCCAGTGGTCCCTGTCCCACTCGTAATGGCCACGGTGACCGCTGAAGTGTTGGTCGTGACGAGGTCGCCACTCGAGTCGGCGACCCAGACGATCGGCTGGGCACCGAAGGCCACGGCACTCGTCGAATTGCTCGGCTGCTGGGCGAAGACCAGCTCGCTGGCGGGGCCCGCCACGGTGAAGCTGTTGCTCACACCTTGCGTCAGCCCGGTCGCGTTCGCCTTAAGGGTGAACTGGCCCTGGGTGCCGATCGTGATCTTGCATCCGGCGAAGGTGGCTACTCCGTTCACCGCGGCGACCGTGAGGGTCGAGGTGCAGGACAGGGTCCCTGCTCCGGAGTTGATCGCAAGGGTCACCGGAGCCGCGCTGGAGGCAACCGTGTTGCCGCCGGCATCCTGGACCGTCACCACCGGCTGGGTGGCAAAGTCGGTCGCCGTGGTGGATGCCCCGGGTGAGGTGGTGAAGGCCAGTTGGGCAGCCGGCCCCACCGTGACGTTGAACGTACTGCTCGTGATCGAACTCAGGGCTCCGTCGCCCGCCGTGAGGCTGTAGCCGGTGCCGGCCGCATCGATGCTGCAACCGTTGAAGGTGGTGACGCCCGAGGTCTCGATTCCACTGCAACCGGACAAGTTGCCCGGACCGCCCGTGGCCGGCGTGCCTGAGGCGATCGAAAGCGTCACGGTGGAGGCGTCGTTCGTGACTGCATTGCCACCGGCATCCTCCACGGTGACCACGGGTTGGGTCGCAAGCGCGGTCCCTCCGGTTCCGTTGCCGGGTTGGGTAGTGAAGACGAGCTGAGCCGCCGGTCCAACGGTGACATTGAAGGGCGGGGTGCTGGTGCCGGTGAGGGCCGGACCGCCCAACGTCGCAGTCAGGGTGTAGCCATTCCCGGACTTGTCGATTGCGCAGCCGGCGAAGGTGGCCACACCAGCCGATGCGGCGACCGGGTTTGAGGAGCAGGTGAGGATGGCTCCCGACGGCCCTGTCCCGCCGGTTATGGCAAGGGTGATGGCGGACGTGTTGGCCGTGACGACGTCACCCGAAGAATCCTCCACGGTGACCACCGGCTGGGTGCCGAAAGCGCTGCCTCCCGTCCCGTTGCCGGGCGGAGTGGTGAAGACCAGTTGGGTCGCGGTGCCCGCCACGGTGAAGGGGGCGCTGGTGACACTGATACTGGCCGCAGTCGCCGTAAGCTTGAATACCCCCTGCGTACCCAGCGTGATCTTGCAATTCGAGAACGTGACCACGCCGTTTGCCGCAGTACGTGGGTTGGTGCTGCAGCCGAGTGTGCCGGTCCCCGAGTTGATGGAAAGGGTCACCGAAGTCGAACTGTTCGTGGTGATGAGATCACCGCTCGAGTCCTCGACCCAGACCGCCGGCTGCGTGCTGAACGCCGTGCCGCCCGTGGAGGCTCCGGGTGACGTCGCGAATGCGAGCTTGGCCACCGCGGTGCCCGCAACGGTGAAGGGGGCGCTCACCGCCGGGGGGGAGATCAGGAAGAGGCCGGTCGCACTCAGCGTGAAGGTCCCCTGCGTACCGAGCGTGATTTTGCAGCCGGCGAACGTGGCGACGCCACCCACCGCCGAAATCGGGTTGTTGTTACATCCGAGTGTGCCGTTCCCGGAGTTGATGGCCAAGGTCACCGATGCTGTGCTGCTGTTCACGGCGTTTCCGCCGGCGTCCTCCACCGTCACCACGGGCTGTACCCCGAAGGTGGCCCCCGTGGTCGAGGCGCCAGGCGAGGCAGTGAAGGCGACCTGGTAGGCCGCTCCCACCGTGACGTTGAAGGTACTGCTCGTGTCGGACGCGAGGAACCCGTCGGTTGCGGTGAGCGTGTAGCCCGTGCCTTGCGTGTTGATCTTGCAGTCCGAGAAAGTGACCACACCCGACGACTCGCTCTGCGAGCAGCCCGACAGGTTGCCCGGACCGCCGGTAGCGGGCGTGCCCGGACTGATGGCCAGAGTCACCGTGGAGGCGTCACCCGTGACCACATTGCCGCCCGCGTCCTCCACCGTCACCACGGGTTGGTTGCCCGTACTCCACGCCGTCCCTCCGGTACCGCCACCAGGTTGGGTGGTGAACTTGAGCAAAGCAGGTGCGCCCACCGAGACGGTGAAGGGATCGCTCGTGGCCGGGGTCAGGGACCCATTGGAGTCAGTAGCCAGGAGCTGGTAGGTACCGGCCAGGTTGATCGAACAATTCGAGAACGTGACCACGCCGTAGAACTCGGACCCGGTGCAGTTGTTCGACAGCGTCGCCCCCTGTGGATTCACGATCGCCAGGGTCACGTTGGACAGGTCGGACCGGACCGGGTTCCCGTTGGTGTCCTCGACCACCACCACAGGTTGGGAGGCGAAGGGCAGACCCCCCGAGGCGCCGCTCGGGGAGGTGGTGAAAGCAAGCTTGGTGGCCACACCGTAGGGCGGGATCGGGCGGGCCGTCGGATCATCGACGACGGTGCTGATGGTGAAGGTGGAACTGTCGGGAGAGGTCACGGTGATGGTCACCAACTGAGGCCCGAGGGAACCGACCGGACAGGTGGAGTCGAATATCGGGGGATTCTGCGAGGTGTCCCAGAACTGCACGCCGGTCACTACCGCCGAGTAGCCGGCGGGAAGATTGTTGAAAGCGCCTTGACCTCCATTGGCATTGGCGAAAGCCGCTTGGTAGAAGGCCGCGGACGCACACGACTGGTAGAAAGGTGCCGACCCGTTCTGTATTTGAGCGACAACGTCCTCGGAGGCACTCTTGAGCACGGTGTCAGTTGTGGCCAGGCTCCGATGGCCGGACGAGGCCGAGAGTGACGTGGCAAACGCGGCGAGCAGGGCAAGCGCGGCGATTCCCAGGACCGTGATGGCAAGCAGGACCTCAATCAGGGTATCGCCGGCTTCGGGGCGTTGTGCCGAACCAGGGATCTTCAAACGTCCGGTGCGGTCCACCCGGGAACCCAAGGACAGCCTCATTACGTGGCCGGGCCAGCGGGGATCGTGCATGGGCTCATGAAGGCAGGAGAAGGCCCATGAACATCGCCTGGAGACCTGCTCCCTGCAATGTCACCGTCAGAGATGTCGGGGTCGAGGCGGAGAGCATGACGGTGCCGGTCTTGGTGTTGGTCGATACGGTCTGCATGCACTGCACCGTCTTGGTACCGGTCCCGGTCAAATTGGGAGTGGAGGTTCCGGAGTTGCAGGCGTTGCCGAAGGGCAGCGCCGGGTCGATTCCGTTAGGCAGCAAGTTCAGGTTCTGGTCGGAGGTCCACGTGATCGCCTCGGTGTTGTCGGTCGACTCGGCATCGCCGGTCACGAGTGACCAACCCGTGGCTGGGTTGCCGGCCGAATCCGTCACCGCAATTGAGGTGATGGTGACGACGGCGGTGGAGCACTCCAAGCCCGTGTAGAGCGCTGGATTGCCCGGAATTCCCGTGTAGAACGGGGTGGGGGGGGTCGTGGCGGGGTCGATGTTGCCCAGGAACGATTGGCCATTCTGGCCGTCCTGCCAGGTGGGTATGGCGACCGCGTGGATGTCGTTGTAGTCGACGTAGGTGTGCCCGTCGCTCGAGTCCGTGTGGTAACCCGAAATGGTGGCCCCACCGTTTGCCGGGCACTGCACACCGGCCACGCTGACGCAGAACGTCATCGTGAACGGTGACTTGGCTACGCCCGCCGACATTTCGATGCCCCCCCCGGCACACGCCGTCCCCGTCTGGGTGTTCCAGTTGGAGAAATCCACGAAACACAGGGTGGAGGCATACGTGCCCGTGTTGGGTGCCGCGAAGCCACAGCTCGTCGAATGAGGGGCAACGGCCGATGGCTGGCTCGCGTTAGCGCTCGCTCTCGGGACTGCCTCCAGGGTGTACTGGAAATTACTCGCGCTCTCCGCCAGCACGAACGCCACGTCCGTAACGCCACGGGTGGAGATCCATCCGAGGGCCGGGTTGTTGGTGCTGGTCTGCGTGACCACCGGAGGGAGTTGGCCCAACACGATGCCCCGGGAGACCACGGAGCTGCTGGTCGGGGTGGCCGAAGCCCCTGCCGAGCAGACCTGGCGCACCAGCAACTGGCTGGTGGTTGAACCGTTGGGCGCCGTGACGTAGGAGATCACGGTCTGATATCCGACCGGTGGCTGGCTGCTGTAGCCCGACTCCAGGCCGAGCAGCTGGGTCCCCGTTCCACATTGCGTGACATTCGGGTCGGTGGTGAGCTGCGTGGCGCCTTCGACGTCCTTGGCGAAGTAGGCGGAGACGACCTGGGCGTCGCCCGAGTCCGACAGGCGGTTGGAAGCGCTGCCTGAAATGGAGAAGATAGAGACGAGCCCAACCGCGATCCCCCCGATGACGATCGGGAGGATGGACACCACTATGACGAGCTCAATGAGGGTGAAGCCCCGCTCGTCCCCGAGTCTGGCGCGGCTGGCGGCTCGTGCCCGGAGGGCGTGGCCGAGGCTCAGGCCCCTCATTGCAACTTCACCTGCGTGCAGATTCCATGCATTGTGGTGACCAGGGCGACTGCGACAGCGTCGACAGCCCCACCCCTGAAGGTGATAGCTGCCGACCCCGCTGTGGCAGTGAACCCCTCAACCTTCACCTCCGAAGGCAAATTGTAGCATTCCGCGCCTTTCTAAAACCGCAGGTCACACGCACCTGACACCTCGCCCACCAGGTTATTCAGCCCGCCCGGTCCGGCACTGCGATGGGTGCGGAAGATTGATCACTTCAAGCCGTCGCCACCGATCCTGTTGTGGTCACCGTTCCGGGTGCATGAGGTGGTGCGCTCACGCGCCGCCACGGGGCGACGTGCGGAGAGGGCGGCAGCGGACACGAGCTCGCATCTCTGACGCCCCGAACTGCACTATCTGGCCGTTCACCTGCCCTTGCGTGGAAAGCCTCTGCAAGGTACCCCGAGTTCGTAGTTGCAGTTATTGCATTGCGTCATAGTATGTCTCCATGGTCCCCCAAGCCGGTTCGATGGCGGTCCTGCGGGCTTTCGATGCCCGCTCCCGAACCAGCGCGGCCAGGCTGGCCGCCCACGCCGACCCGACGAGCGAATTCGGTGCGATGGTGCGTGAAGTGTTCGAGTGCGTGGCCAACGGAGAGCAGCTGATAGTCCTGCGCGCCGACCGTGAGGTCACCCCAGCGGGTGCGGCCGAGCTCCTGGGCGTGACCCGTCAGTACGTGGATCGCCTGCTGGCCCAAGGGACACTGGCCTTCCGCTGCCTGCCCGCCAGCCGGCACCGCCGGATCAGGGTCGGCGATGTGCTGTTGCTCGTCGAAGAACGCGGTCGCCACCGCAAGGGAGCGGCCGCGCTCCGCTCGGCACTTCGCCGTCACGCTGATCGATAGCAAATAGACGGCTCAAACCCGTGCGTCGAAGATCCGCCATTCTCCCGGGATCCCCTTCAGCTTGGCGGTCCCCCGGTCCTCGAAGTAGATCCCCGAGCCCTCGCACCGCTCCATGGCCGCGGCTGAGGTGAACACCTGCCCCTCCCCGGCCATCGCACACAGGCGCTGGCGAAGTGGATGGCAGGCTCGGGATCCTTAAATGCCACGTGGATGCCGTCGCCGGTGCACTTCACCTCGTCGCCCCCACGCACGAGGATCTGCCGCCGCACCCGATCGTTGTGCTCGTCGATCAGCGCGCTCCAGGCCTCGTCGCCCAACGACGCCGCCCGCGGGGTGGAGTCGACGATGTCCGTGAAGAGCATGGTCGTCGTCATCCGGTCCAAGGGGTGTGAGCTTCCCTGTCACGAACCGCTCCACCTCGTCGATCACCGGGTAGGCGTAGTTGCGCAGGGAAACCTGGTCGGTGCCGGGTACGAGCACGAGCCGGGCCCCCGGGATGGACTCGGCTACATACCTGCCGAAGGAGGGGGGCACGTTGACGTTGTCCTCCAGGTGGATCACCAACGTCGGCGCCGAAATGAGCGGCAGGAGATGCCGTATGTCGTTCTCGCGACCCAGTTCCGTCTCTGCAGCTGAGCGATCCACTCGCGCACAACAACCAGGCTCTCCCGCTCGCGTTCGGCAAGGAATCCACTCGCCCCGGACCCTCTCTCCCCCCTTCCTACGTAGGCGACACGGTGGCAATTTCGGGTATTTGGACCCTTCGGGGTGCGCTCAGGTGGCTTGGCCCGACACATGGGCATTGGTGGGGGGCGTGGGTAGCGGTTAGCCTCTGAAGAGACTTAGCTGGCGGGTATCGGCGGAATTCGAAAGTGCGGGAGAACCAAGTGGGCGGATTAAAGCGGTTACTGATCGTCGCGGTTGGCGTTGCCGCCGTAGTGGGAACCACAACGGGGATCACTCCGAGTGCGACTTCGCTGGCGTCGGCGGCATCTGCAGGCTGCTCGGCCCTGTCCGGCGTCACCGGCTCACCACCGAACGCCGTTGGCGGGTCGAATCGCATGCCCAACGGATGGTCCCTGTGCCCGGCGGGCACGCAAGTAAACACTGAGCGAGCGACAACCGGAGTGGCGGTCACACCTGATGGCCAAGGTGTCTATGCCGTCACGAGTGGTATCTTCGACGAAGCCGTCGAGAGCATCAACGTCAACACCCTGGTTGCCAGCCCGACGCCCGTCAGCGCTGCGTATCAAGGAGTGGCCGCCGACAACAGCGGTCACGTGTGGGCATCGAGCGGACCCGAGAATGAAGTCTTCGAGTACTTGGCAGCCTCACCCGGTGCTCCCCTTGTGGATGCGCGCCAGGCCGGCCCCGCGCCTCAGGAACCAAACAGGGGCATACCTGTGACCGGATACCCCGGGACCATCCTTCCAGCGGGAGGTCCCGCTAGTCCCGACTATTCGCGATTGTTCGTGGCGGGAACCCTGAGCGTGCCCCAATCCGTTGTCAGCTCTGCTCAAGGAGGGAATTGCCCGGCAAGTGACAATCCGCCTGGCAGTACCGACCCCATTTGCGCCGTGGTCAACGTCATCGACAACGCAGCCGACCCCACGGCAACTCCTACGGTGCACGCCATCCCTGTCGGACGTGACGCCTACGGGCTCGCTTTCCTCCCGTCCGAGGCCAATTCCACGAGTGGCACGTTGTACGTCTCCAACTGGGCCGACCAGACCAACCCCTTCCGCACCGGCGCAGCCTCGTTGCAGGATGCCACGGGCACCGTCTCGCTCGTCACCGTCAACCCCGATGGAAGCGGAAAAGAGCGCCAGGTCGTAGATGTCGGCAAAGCGCCCGCCGGCATGGCGCTTTCGCCCAGCGGCAATCTGCTCGTAGTCGCCAACAGCAACGACGACACCCTCAGTGCCATACCGATCGACCCAGTGAGCGGCAACCCCAACGGCGCCATCCAAACCGTCCCTGTAGGGCTCGGTGGACCGGTCGGCACCCAGCCCATGGCCGTGCGGTTCTCCGCCGACGGCCGCCACGTCTTTGTGGCGTTGGCCGGGCTCAATGCCATAGAGGTGCTGGCCGTCAATGGCGAAAGCATTGCTCCTATCAGCCAGTCGAACTTGTCCATCTCCTACCAAGGCACCAGCCAGAACGTGACTTCACCGGCGACCTACATCCCCACAGGTTGGTGGCCCGACATGCTTGCCACTGGGCCCGAGGGCTCGCTCTCCTCTCTGACGGGCTATCGCCTGTATGTCTCCAATCTCAAGGGCAACGGTGCCGGGCCCGGCTACTACGGGCAGCTGCAGCCGACGGCCGGAACGGGAACTGAAGGAACCGTGTCGGCCATCGACATCCCCTCTGATCCGACCGCCTTTGCCACGGACATGTCGCAGTGGACAACCGACGTTGTCCAAGGTGACGCGCTGGCACCGGTGTTCTCGCCCGGGTTGGCATCGTCAGACCCGGCACAGAACCCTTGCCTCGACCAGACAAACCCTTCGCAACCGGCGGTAGCGGTGCCCGGTTCCCTGCTCTGCCAGGCCTCGCTGTACAACGCCGGCAAGAGTTCCGCGCCGGTCGGCGCTCAGGGTCAGACGCTGACTCCGCAGACGACACACGTGGTCTTCATACTGGCGGAGAACAAGACCTTCGACTCCTATTTCGGTGACACCGGCGCCACCCTCAACAGCAACGCGGACCCCAGCTTCAACGAGTACCCGCTGCCGGTGACGACAAACCAACACAACCTGGCCCAGAAGTTCACGTTATTCGACAACTTCTGGAACGAAGGCGCTGAGTCCTCAGTGGTGGGACACAGCTGGTGGTCCGCCGGCGTCACAACGCCTGACCGCGAGCTCTCGTGGGGCCAGGAATACGACCAGGGCCTGCGCGGCGGTCGAGGCAGTGGCGAGTACGCCATCGGATCGAGCCCCAATGTTCAGGCGGCATCGCTTTCGGGTGTCCATGACAATGCGGTGGCAGCGCAGGAGAGCCTGATGGAGAACCCTTACTTGACTCTGGCCGACAACGCTGCTGCATCTGGTCTCTCCACGCGGGTCTATGCCACCGACGTGAGCCCGGTGTCCAGTTCGGCCTCGCAGAACAATCAGGTCTGCATGCCGGCTTGGGGCGAGAACGGCAGCACGCAAAACTGCTCGACAGCTGGCCCGGCGCCGGTGAACCCGACGCCCGGAAGCGACCTCGGCTTCCCCGACAGCGACCGTGCCGACATCTTCCTGCATGGACAAACACCGGTATCGCACGCCTGGGACGTGACAGAGGGAGCACCGCCCAAGTCATTCGGTCAAAGATTCCCGTCCACACCACTGCCACCGAGCTACACCCTCGACGGTTGGACCACTGAGTACAACAAGTGCATGAGCGGTGGTGGGAGCGACACCACCTGCCAAGCGCAGTCCATGCCCAACGACATCTACATGACATTGCCGGAGAACCACACCTACGACGTCTCCAATGTCTTCAATCCGCTCAACCCCACGCCACAGTCGATGGTGGCCGACAACGACTACGGGATCGGCAAGATCATCGCCGGGCTTTCACACAGTCCGTTCTGGAAGAACACGATCGTCTTCCTCTCAGAGGACGACAACCAATTCACCGGCGACCACGTGGACATCCACAGGACGTTTCTGCTGAGCATGGGTGGGTTGGCCAACCAGCTTGGGCCGACAGGCCACGTTTCTGACGAGCTGGGTTCGTTCCCCTCGGCTTTGAAGACGGCCGAGGGCTTGCTCGGGCTGCCCCCGCTCACTCTCTTCGACTGGCGGGCAGCTCCCTTGCAGGATGCCGTCGCCAGCGTCTCTGGCACCAACGACACGATCTACGACGCCGTCACTCCGGCCACACCTTTCTTGGGGGGGTATCCCCAGACATCACAACCAGGCGGGGTGGTGGCGGGTGCTGGCAACTCGGTGCCGCCCCCGGCCGGTCCGGTGTCTCCTCCGGCGCCCGTACCGTCGCTGCCCGTACCGGATCTCTCCACATTGGCGGGCATATTCGGCTATTGAAAGCCCGCAGCGTGCGGCGGCTCGGCCGATCCGACCGATGAGGACGCGGGCCACCTCGAACCACCTGACCTCATGGGGGATACCACCTTCAGTCCGTTGACCTGGGTCAACCGCATCCGGTGGAGGTGATGGGATTCGAACCCACAACCTCTACATTGCGAATGTGTCGGTCGCTGCTCTCTGACCTGGTGTTCTTCGGCGAATTCCCTGGTAGCGTGTTCGAAATCACCTCAGGTTCTCTCACGGTCCAGGCGGGCTAATAACGCTTGACGTTATTACCGCATTCCGTTACTATCAGTGAGTGCTCACGGAGCAATCTTTCCGAGATGCGGACACACTGAGGGTCTGGCAGCGAAAGTCCGCTCGGAAGTTCAGTTCTGAGGTTCAACGGATGGCGTGGCGCAGGTTGGCCTACGTCAACGCGGCCGAGCGGATCGGTGACTTGGCCGTACCACCCGGTAACCAGCTTGAAAAACTCAAGGGGAATCGGGCGGGGCAATACAGCATTCGAGTCAACGATCAATACCGGATCTGCTTTCGATGGAGCACCACCGGACCTCATGACGTTGAGCTGCTCGACTACCACTAGGGAGGAAATATGACCAAAACCAACATCCCGATCATGGCCCCCATCCACCCCGGAGAGATGTTGATGGAGGATTTCCTCGAGCCGCTGGGTGTCAGCCAGTACCGGCTGGCCAAGGCCATCGGTGTTCCGGCTCGGCGTATCAACGAAATCGTCCATGGGACGCGACGCATCAGCGCTGATACGGCGTTACGTCTCTCCCGTTACTTCGGAATGAGCGACGGGTTCTGGTTGAACCTTCAAGGGCATTATGACCTTGAAGTTGAAAAGGATCGACTCGGCAAGACGCTCAAGGACATAGAGCCATTGGCCGCTGCCAGCTAAGAGTGGTCCGACCTGTAAGCAATCCCTTGAATGCCAATAGTCGTAGTCTGCATGGGTCTTGAGGTCCGAGCTTCAAGCACCAAATACCTAACTTTCTCAATGGAGTGTTCCCATGTCTATGGTCCGAGTCCACAACCTTGCTGTCTCGCTCGACGGATTCAGCACCGGTGAAGGACAATCATTCGAGCAGCCATTCGGACACGCCGGAAGCAGGCTTCTGGAACGGTTCCTTGGCACCCGCACGTTCCGCCAAATGCACGGAAAACCGGGCGGAAGCACCGGTGTCGACGAAGCCTTCGCGAGCAATTGGGGAGCGGGTATCGGGGCCGAGATCATGGGCCGCAACAAGTTCGGACCACAGCGCGGCCCGTGGGCCGACGAAGAATGGAAAGGCTGGTGGGGTGACGATCCAGTTTTTCACACACCGGTATTCGTGCTGACACACCATCCGAGGCCAACGCTCCAAATGGAGGGCGGTACAACCTTCCATTTCATCGATGCGATGCCCGCCGAAGCTCTGAGGATCGCCCAGGAAGCTGCTAGTGGGTTGGACGTACGCATCGGCGGGGGTCCCACGACCGTCCGTCAGTTCCTCGCAGCTGACCTAATCGATCACATGCACATTGTGATTGCCCCCATCGTGCTGGGGCGCGGGGTACGACTTTGGGATGGACTCGAGGGGTTGGAACAACGCTTCGACGTGGAGGCGGTCAGCACCCCGAGCGGCGTCACGCACGTTACTTTCGCCCGTCGATAGTTCGAGCCGACTCGTCCGGCCGCAATCCGAACCGAGGTCACATCAGATCAACCGGCAATCAGTGGGCCGAACGTCTCCGATTTCCTCGGTTGACGATGCCGTGTCCAAGCACCCGCATCCAGCCGGCCACTTTGTCCTAAAAAGTGGTCCACTGAATGGGGTACAGCGCATCCGGTGGAGGTGATGGGATTCGAACCCACGGCCTCTATATTGCGAATGTAATTTTTTGGACCCTCTGACCTGGGCGTCTCCAAAAGAGTTGCTGGTAGAAGCGCTATTGCTCCCTCACGTTCCATCATGATCCCTCCCCTTCTCTCTCCATTTAGCCCGGACGTTTCATGAAGGCGGCGTGAACACGGGCGGATAGACGCGGAAAAGCCCTTCATCTCTGGGAAACTTGTGGTTGCGAAACACCAAATACCCCCGAGAGAAGGGCACTTCCAAGGTGAAGCGTAATCACACTCGTCCCCCGTTGTCTGTGACCGCTGACGGCAAGGGAATTGCTGCCCATGCCGGCACCCGATTACTGGCCGAGATGGCCGAATTCACCGGCTTGACCAGCGCGCTGAGCGAGGCGTTGGCCCCGACGGTGCGGCGAAGTCGACGTCATGATCCGGGCCGGGTCCTGCTCGACGTGGCGCTCACCTTGGCTGACGGCGGTGACTGTCTCTCCGACTTGTCCGTGTTGCGCGATCAGCCCGCCTTGTTCGGTTCTGTGGCTTCCACCCCAACGGCATCTCGGGTCATCGACACGGTCGATGCCGATCGTCTCGGTGCCATAAGGGCAGCCCGAGCCCAGGCTCGAGCGCGCGCCTGGGCGGCCGGATTGTCTCCGGTGACCCAGCACGGGCCACTGATCTTGGACTTCGACGCCACGTTGGTGGACGCACAGTCTGAGAGAATCGGAGCCGGGCCCAACTACAAGGGTGGCTATGGCTTTCACCCCCTGGCCTGCTTCTGCGACGCCACCAATGAGGCACTGGCGGTGCTGCTGCGACCGGGTAACGCGGCGGCCCATGACGTCGACGACCACATAGAGGTGCTCGAGCTCGCCCTGGCCCAGCTGCCCGTCGCCCCCTTGGGCATCGATCCGAGCGGTGGTGTCGCCATGTTGGTGCGTGCCGACACCGCCGGAGCCAGTCATCGCTTTGTCGATGCCCTGGTCGAACGCGGCATCGAGTTCTCCATTGGCTTTGAGATGCGAAAGGCCGTTCGCCTGGCCATATTGGCCCTTCCCGCCTCGGCCTGGACCGAAGCCATCACGGCTGATTGTGAGATCCGCGAAGGGGCAGACGTGGCTGAGTTGAGCGACCTCGATCTCTCCCGCTGGCCCGAGGGGACCAGGGCCATCGTCCGACGAGAAGAACCCCACGATGGTGCCCAGTTCAATCTCTTCGATCCAGGCGGGTGGCGCCACCAGGTCTTCATCACCAACTCGAGTGACACCGACATCACCTATCTCGAGGCCCGCCATCGGGGTCATGCCCGCGTCGAAGACCGCATCCGCTGCGCCAAAGACACCGGACTGCGCAACCTGCCCTTTCCCGACTTCGCCAACAACGCCTGCTGGGTCGAGTTGATCTGCCTGGCTCAAGACCTCATCGCCTTCACCCAGGGCCTGGTGCTCGGAGGCGATCTGGCCAGCGCCGAGCCCAAGCGACTGCGCTATGCCCTGCTGCACGTAGCGGGTCGGCTGACCACCACGTCTCGGAGGACGACCCTGCGCCTCCAGCATGAATGGCCGTGGGCCAGGGTGCTGGCCGACGCATTCACCACACTGCGCTCACTGCCACTGACCACCTGAACACTGTGTCGTCGCTGAAGTCGAACCAGCGCCGCCGGAGCGACCTCTGACGCCCTCCAATCGGACGACCAGGTCATTTTTGATGCCAACTACCGGTCATCTCACGGCATCGACCAACTTGAGTAGCCCGACTGGCCACATCATCGCTTTCAAACAGGTCACACGACCGATTGGGATCAGAATCAGATCCCTAACGAAACATCCGGGTTAGTCACTTGAAGTCACTGCGTTCGACAACTCTGCCAGAGCAGTTTTGTTCAACCGCTTGGCATGCCGTAGGCGATGATCGGGCAGCGGGGACCCGGTGCGTTGACGAGCTTGGTATCGAGTGTGATCACTGAGGTGTCGAGAAGTTCGGCAAGAGCGACATAGGAACCGTCGTAGATGGTGAGGTTGCCACGTAGCTCCCACGCACGTTCCGCGAGTGGTGCGTACGGCCAGAGTTCGAGTGACAAGTCAACGAGGTCTTGGTGGGCCAGCGTAGCTTGTGTCGAATCGAGTGCTCCAGCAAGCGTCTGGCGCCGAAAGATGTTGGCCGCCTCGAAAAGCGCCAGTTCCGGCGCCGCGATGAGTGCTCCAGACATAGAAGCGGCCACCCAATGGCCCGCTGGGCCCGCCTCGGCTAACAGCGCGACTATTGCGGATGCGTCGAGCACCACCTGCTGGTCGGCCCGAACTGTCACCGCCGCTCGGCGTTGCGATCCGAGAGAATGGAAGCGACATTCATGCCGGAACCAGTGAGCCGTGCCCGTTCACGAGCGCGCTCGACCACCTCTTCGACACTGGGTCTAGATGCCACCTCTGTGAGGTGGTTCAAGAGGAATTCCTGCAGAGATCTACCGGAGCGCGAGGCCCGTGCTGCAAGTTCATCCCTCACGTCCTCGGGGACATTGCGCACCGTGATCGCTGTGGTCATGACGCCATTATAGCTGCATTGCCGCCAAGTTGTCACCTTCCCGATAGTTCTGGAGTTCGGTGGACCGCCTACTTCCAACCGCTCGCGGCGCGCAAGCAGTCGACCGTCCAGGCTCTGTGAAGTGGGTCCGTGACCCGGCCAATTGGGAAACTCCAGGATCGACGAAAGGTGCACCCCAAGTCGGCGTACAGGGATACCCCAAGCCGACTTCAGCCCGCTGTAGGGACACCCCCTGCCCTTGTTGACGTTCCCAACGAAAGCCGTCAGAGTTGGGGCGACCAGCCGTTCATTCTCAACAGTTGGGCTTGTGGTTACGCTGCACGCGCAACTCGGTATCGAGCGAGCGCCCGGAAGACTTGATGGTGCACGGGTTGGAGCATTTTCCAATAGATGAACCCGGGAACTCCCTTCGGGCGGAGCGAGCCGACTTGGACCAGTTCGTGGTCCGTGCAGCAATAGCCCAACCATGCTTCTCCAGGAAACCAGCCAACCGCGCGCAGTACCAATAGGCCGGGCTCACGTCGAGCGACGAACCACCAGTCCACCGCTGCGCCGTCGACGACCTCTTGGGGATGGCTGAGTTTCCATCTCTCCCCGACGACGCGACCGAGCAGCGCACGCGTCTTCCAGGCAAACGCTAGGCCGTACCAGCTGTAGCTGCCTCCAATCCGTACGAGATCGGCGTCGAGGCGCGCCGAAGCGCCGCCCGAAAGTGGGGCATTGACGCGCACTGTGTAGACGCCGTCTCTCAGCCCGTTTTCGCGACTGAGGAGGTCATGATCGAGTTGGAGCGCCTGATCGTCGAGCGCCGCCAAGAGAGCGTCGCCAAGTCCCATCGGCTCGATGGCGAAGGCAGCGTCAGTCCGCCCCTGATCTTGCACCACGACCTCGGTCCCGAGACTTTCTATGAGCGCGTGACTGACGCGACGATCCACCGGAGTGACGAGATCCAACCAGTACGATGACAGTCGAGGCGTCAGGTACGGCACGTCCATGATACGGCGGCGGCGCAAACCGCGCGCCAGAGCGTACGCCGAGATCATGTCACGATAGGACGTAACGTCAGCGCCACCGACCTCGTACACGCCGGGCGCTACGTCGATTGCCGCGATCAGATAGCGCGTGACGTCGGCCGAGGCGATCGGTTGAATCGCGGTGCGGACCCAACGCGGACAGACCATGAACGGAAGTCGCTCGGTCAGATACCGAAGCATCTCAAACGAGATGCTGCCGGCGCCGAGTACCACCGCCGCTCGAAGCTCGACGATGGAAACTCCTCCGGATGCGAGCGCGTTGTCGACCTCCTGGCGACTCGCAAGATGCTCGGACTCGGGGTCGTGGCCCAGGCCGCCGAGGTAAACGATGCGTTGGAGGCCCACCGCTGCGGCAGCTCGCCCAAAGCCTTCAGCCAGCTGGCGGTCACGCGCACGAAAGTCTTCAGCACTAAGTGAGTGCACAAGATAGAAAGCGACCTCGCATCCAGCTAATGCTTGCCGTAGGGAATCCCCATCGGCCACATCAACCGAAAGTCCTGTGGCACCAGCGATCTCTGGAGCACGACGCGAGAGCGCAATGACGTCATAATTGGCCTCGACAAGAGCAGCCGATAGCTCTCGGCCGACGAATCCGTTTGCCCCCACGACAGCGACTCTCATCTCTTCACGATTGCACACTGGGTTGGACTCGCTGGCGTCGACCGATGGCTCACGCTGACGGAGAACTGAATTCGCAGTTTCTTATCCGAGAATCATACCTGGCAGAGCTGCTCGACCAGTGATCAATTACGCCCTGAGCCGGCATCGTTATGGGGCAGGGCATGGGTTCGATGCCGCCGATTTATTGGGGCCCCCAGTGCCCACCCGGTATCGGCACTTGCGGATGGGTCAGCAAGTGGATTACCCGATGCAGAACTCGTTTCCCTCGGGATCCAGCATGACGGTCCAACTCGTTCCGTTGCCCTCTCGGTATTCCAATTTCTGGGCACCCAAGCTGACGAGCCGGTCGATTTCCTCCTGAGGATTCTTGGAGGCGAGGTCAACATGCATCCGGCTCTTTGCTGCTTTCGGTTCGGGCACCCGCCAGAACAAGATTCCTCGAACACCACGTTCGTCAGGGGCGGCTAAGGCAGCAAAGTCGTCTTCCATGGCCATGGCCGCGTAGCCGGTGACTTCAGACCAGAAAGTCGAGAGTCGCCGAGGGTCGGCGCAGTCAAAGGTCACATATTTGATGAATGCTGTCATCTGGTCACCATGCCTACGCCCGTTCTCCAAGAATACGGACGGTGACTAGAGCGACCGCCATTAGCCGGTCTTCGTTACCAAGGTCGACAACTCTTACTTCAGCGACACCATCGTGTTTCCCGATTCGCAAAGGAGTGCCCGTCGCTCTCACCGGCCCTTCTCGTCCTGGCGCCAAGAAAATAACGGCAATGTGCTCGGTGGCAACCATCCCAACTGCGAATCCGATTGCGGAAGCACCGGCCACGTCGGCGAGGGTAGATATGACGCCACCTTCCAGCGACCCGGCCAAGCCGCGCAGATCGTCTCGAATGTCCATCTCGACCGCAATGGCACCCGAACCGTCGTCGATAACATTCCAGTGCAATCCCAGTGAATTCTGGAATGGCGTTCCGACCTCAGCGTTCCCATGGGCCATTGCGGCATCGTTTCATAAGTTCACCCTCGCCCTCGGCTTCCTGTCTCGCCCCCTGGGTGCCGGCGCGGGATACTGCCCACGAGCCGGTATGGGATGGCCTATTAGCAGTCGGATACTCCGCCGGTCTTAGCCCCGGGGTGCGAAGAACTCAAGTGCGATGTTGTCGGGATCCCGAAATGACAGTGCCGAGTAGTGAGGCGTGTCCACGATGCCACCGTTGGGGATGCCGAGTTCGTTCAGGCGGATTTCCCATGCCTTTAACTCATCGCGGTTGGCACAGCCGAAAGCCAGATGATCGAGCCCCGGCCGCCGCTCGTTGAACGGCTCAATGCTGTCCAAGTCAGGGAACTGAGTTACGCCAACGATTGTGCCGCCGGTAAGCCAAGCGACGCGCTGGAACGGACCTGTATCGTCGTCAAGGATTGGATCCGAGCCAAACAGATCCCTGTACCAAGGCACACTCCGTTCAAGGCTCGTAACCGTTAGCGCCACGTGAGTAATCCCAGGGAACTCAGGCATCTCTTTTCTCCCCTTCGCACCTCGTGGACGCAGCGAATGCTACCTCTTTGGCTGGCAACTCTCGGGGAGTAAAAGCTATCTGGCAAGCACCAGTCGCCGCGCTAACTGAGGCCCCAGTCCCGGCATCGGTAGGAGACACCCACAGCACGATTGACCAACGCGCGATTTGGGACACCTGCAGCTCCCCGAATCCGTCGAATTGGCAGGGTCATCAGAGCTGGTCGATGGCTCCCCGGTCGAATGTATGACGGGGCGAAGTCGGCGGGCCATGTAACCGTTCCACCGTAAGCCGTTCCCGTTGGCACTCCTGAGCAGTGGCGCATCAGCTGGCGGCATCCCCATTCGTATGAGGTGCTCGCGCAGCAGCTGCGCGAGTTGGGGGCCCACCACTATCGCTCGGCTCCGACCGCCCTTCGGTGTCGGGTTGCGCACGAGGCGGCCTTCCACTTCGACGACGGGCTGGCGGATCCAAACTCGTTTCGCCGGCAAGTCGACGTCACTCACGCGTATTCCGGCCACTTCGGAACGGCGACCACCGGTGCCCAGCAGCAGCTCGAAGATCAATCGATCCTGTCCCGAACCCAACCTGTCCGAGAGCATGTCGATGAAGAGGAAGTCCGGTACGACGATGTCGCGCACCCGGTCCCGTACTGCATCGGCCGACACCGAAGCTTTCGCGATAGGACTGACCGCTATGACGTCTTCGTCCGCCAGCCACCCGAAGAACGCCTTGATGACCGACCAGTGCGTCTTGATGGTCAATGGGGCCAGACCCGACTTCTTCATGGACTCGACAATCCCCGTGAGGTCGCGCTGGGTGACCATGTGCGGCAACATCGAACCGAGAGGCGGGGACCACCATTTTCGCCAGTAGGCGCGGTCGCGCGCTGCCGTCGACTCGGCACCCCCGCGCTTGTTGTTCACCCGGACAATCGACCGTCGGGCTTTCTTGGCCTCTTGCCAGCGCTCGAACCACTCCTCACAACGCACTCCCCCCACGGCCACACTCGCCGGGACTTCGACCGCCGGTTGGGGATCGTCTGCTGGCAATAGGTGCGTCAGGCGCCATCTGGCCTGGGCGACGCCGGCCAACTCCTGGGTTGGATAGAACCCGTAGTCGACCTGACGCCCTCCGATACTGACCCGGAAGCGCCATTGGCCACGGGGCATCAGTGTGATCGTGCCCGTCCCCTGGACACCGCCGCGCCTGCTTCGTTTCGCCATCGTGACTATCGGCTAACAGGCGACCACAACCGTCCGATTAGTCACTATTAATCACTCAGCCCGAATTTGAGATTCCGGCGAACACCGAAATTCTGAGCTCTAGCCCGTTGACCTGGGTCTTTACCGGTGGAGGTGAAGGGATTTGAACCCTCGGCCTCTACATTGCGAACGTAGCGCTCTGCCAGCTGAGCTACACCCCCGGCGAGCGAACAGGATAGTCGGGCCGACCCGACCCTCCCGGCCGCAAAGGGATGCCGGCCGGAGCGGTGGGAGCGGTCAGAGGGCGGCGTGCTGCGGGATTCCGTCCTCCTGGTCCCATGCCCCCGGGTAGCCCGCCGCGGCGGCGCTGTGGGACAGGCCGCCGCTGTCGAGACTGCTCCAGTCCAGCGGCATGCGGTCGCGCGCATGGCGTCGGGTCCGCAACTGCGTCTCCAACTCGTTGGCATAGGCGATGAGGCCCACCAGCGCCAGCGCGCCGAAGCCGGACAGGGCGGTGAGGGCCCAGGCCGGGCGGAGGGCGGGGACCATGCCGAGGAAGCCGGTGAAGATGGCCACCCCGGTCAGGCCGCGCAGGAGCAGGGTGCAGCGCAGGCGTGCCTGCTGGCGGCGGTAGGCCAGCAGTTCGGCCCGCGTCTCCGTCGGGCGGAACGGCTCGGCGGGAGCTTCAAGCACGCCGACCCGCTCGTAGTGGCAGCCGTCGACCCCGTCGACGTCCGCCGCGTCCTCGTCTTCGGTGGGCCGCACCAGGACCAGCCGGGGACGGGAGGGATCGATGGGCACCGGGCCGGAGGGATCATCTCCCCCGCCGTGGGGAAGAGCGGTGTGGAGGCTGTAGGCCGGTGACATCAACTTGGGACCGGCATGCTCCAGCAATTCCAGCTGGTGGTGGAAGTGGTCGATGGAACCGACGCCCTGGCGTTCGGTGTGGTGGCGCCACGCACTGGGTGCGAGGACGCATATCCACAGTGCGGCTACGAGGATCAGCAATATCACAATCGTCACTCCCCGACGACCTACCTTCGCTCCGTGGAAGACCCTAGTGAGGGGCCTGTTCCAATTGGTGGATGGTGGGGAAATGCACAGCGCCGACCACGTCAGCACTTCTCCTCGTTGGGTGTTTTGTACTCGCCTCAGCCGCCCATGGCAAGCGGTTTCTTCATGACCTGCTCACCGGGGTCGCCGGCGCGTCAACGAGCGCGACTCCACCACCGGCCGCCGTCGCAGCCCACGGTCACCGGCACCTCGAAGCAGGCCGACACCCGCTCCGAGGTCACCACATCGCCCAGGGTGCCGGCCGCCATCAGGGTGCCCCGGTGCATCAGCCCGGCGTGGGTGAACCCGGGCGGGATCTCCTCGCAGTGATGGGTCACCAGGACCACGGGCGGGCTGCCCGCATCAGCGGCCAGGCCCCCCAAATGGCCGATGAGGCGCTCCCGGGCGCCCAGGTCGAGGCCGGCGAAGGGCTCATCGAGGAGCAGGAGCTCGGGATCCCCCATCAGGGCGCGGGCGAGCAGGACCTGCTGGCGCTCGCCCTCGGAGATCACCCCGAAGGGGCGGTCGCCCACCGCCCCGACTCCCCCATCGTCCAACAGGCGGTCGGCCCTCTCCCAGTCCTCGGCCGCATAGGTGTGCCACCAGGTCTCCAGCGCGCCGTGGCGGCCACTGACCACCACGTGGCGCGCCGGCAGGTCGGCCCGGAGCTGGCGGGTCACCGCACCACTCACCAGCGCGATGCGGGGCCGCAGCGACCGCACGTCGACCCGGCCCAGGCGGGCGCCCAGCATCTCCACCACGCCGGAGGACGGCCACAGCCGGGCGCCCGCGACCTGCAGGAGGGTGGTCTTGCCCGAGCCGTTGGGCCCCAGAATGACCCAGCGCTCCCCCGGGTGCACCCGCCAGTCGACGCCCTTGAGCACCGCGGTCCCCTCCCGGCGCACGGCGACACCGGACAGGTCGATGACCGGGTGGGGCCCCGCCGGCGTCACCCCCCGGCGTCGACCGGGGTCATCCGGCGGCTGATGCGCCCGACCAGGCCCGAGCAGGCCTGGGCCCAGGTCCGCTCGCCGGCCAGCCAGAGCCAGAGCTCGCGCCGGTACTCCAGCACCAACTGCCCGAACTCCTCCCGGGACACGCCAGCCGCGCCCAGTGCGCTCCAGCGCGACCACAACCAGTCCGTCAACCCGTCGCCGGCGCCCAGGACCTCGGCCAGCTCGTCGCCCCGGCGCACCGCGGCCAGCCAGATCTCGGCCCGAGCGGTGGGCTCGTCGGGCACGTGCAGGGTCGGGACGGCGGTCACGGTCAATGGCGGATGAAGACGGGCTGGCGATCCGTCCCGTCGTAGGCGCGCACGTGCTCGTCGAAGTCGATGAAGAGGGGGGCGTCCGGGTCCAGCTTGCGCTGGAGCGTGCGGTTGGCGATCTTCTTGTCCAGGGCGTCCAGCCGGAGCAGCGCCGCCGGGTCGTCCAGGCTGCGCACGTCCAGCTTGGCCCGGGCGGCCTGGAAGGCCAGCCGCCCGCGCTCGGTGCGGATCAGCACGCTGGTCCAGCCGTCCATCGACCCGACGCTGCCCACCGAGAGGTCGGCCGAGCGGCCGAGGAAGTCGGCGCACTCGTCGCAGCCCTTCAGCGCGGCGCCGTGGAAGTCCTTGACCGGCTCGTCCACCGCCAGCTCGCCGTCGCGGTACTCGACGATCATCCGCCCCCGGATGACGTCCATCTTCGAGACCCGGTCGAGGTCCACGCCCCGCTTGTCCCGCAGTTCCCGCAGGGTGAGCGCCTCGTAGTCGAAGTTCTTGGTGCACATCAGGGCGATGCTCAGCACCACGGCGTCGACCCGGTGCGCCCCGGTGGGCCAGCGCCGCGCCTGCATGGCCCGCAGTCCCTGCACCTCGCAAGGCGTGCCGACCACGGCGATGCGGGGCTTGGGTGGCAGCTTGTACCGCGACAGGTCCAACTCGGCCAGCGCCATGGTCTGGTTGTAGAAGCTGCCCGCGGCGGCCCGGACCTCATCGGGCGTGGTGGCGATGGTGGCGATGCCCTTCCACTGCTCGTCGGGGTCCCCGCTCGGCTTGGACACCAGGGCCCCGTCGATCTCACCCGCAGCAAGCAGGCCGATCAGCAGGGCGCTGACGGCGCCCCCGTCCTGCACGTCGTCCAGTCGGGAAGAGGCTCGCACGGCGAAGCTGTCCACCACGGCACCCAGCCCGTCGGCGGGGGGACCTCCACTGATCTTCCAGTAGGTGTCGGCCGAGTCGGAGCGGAACTGGGCGGGCTGGACCTCGCGGTCGCTCTCCGAGGCGACGGTTGACGGGGGCCACAGGGCCTCGTAGCGGAGCCCGCCGCGGGGGCAGAAGTCCCAGCACAGGGAGCAGCCGGTGCACATCTTGACCAGTTCGGGCAGGTTGGTGTCTTCGTCGATCCCGATGGAGTTCGACGGGCAGACGGCAACGCAGGTGCCGCACTGGATGCAGCGCTCGGCGTGGATGACCCCGGCCTCCAACTCCCAGAACCACACCTTGCCCGGAGGCTCGGCAATGCCGTTCATCTGCTCGCGCACCCGGTAGCGCTTCATGGCGCCACCGGTTCGGGCGAACCGAGCAGCGTGGCCTGCAACTGGTCGGCGGCGGTGCGCCTCGACCACAGGTAAAAGGCCTCGCCCTCCCGCCGCTCGCTCTGGTAGCGGCCGACGATGCGCAGGAGGGCATCGGGGACCTTGTCCACCGGCACGGCGCCGGCCACCCAGTCGATGAAGGCGGCGTCGGGACCGAGCGAGCCGCCCAGCCCGATGTCGACGGCTTCCTCAATGTGCTCGTCCACGTGGGCGATGTCGCCCCGGAACCCGATGTCGGCGATCTGGGGCTGGGCGCACGAGGCCGAGCAGCCCGAGAAGTGCATGCGGATCACGCCGGCGTCGGAGGCGCCGCCACCGTTGGCACCCTCGGCCGAAAGCCGGGCATCGAGCGTGCGGGCCCATTTCACGGCCCGCTCCTTGGTCTCCACTACGGCGAATCGGCAGAACTCCGAGCCGGTGCACGCCACCACGCCCCGCTCGAAGGGCCCGGGGAACGGCGAGTAGGTCTGCATGAGCGGCTCGGCCAGGAGGTCGTCCAGGCGCTCGGTGGGCACGCCGGAGACGATGAAGTTCTGATCGATGCCGATGCGCACGCCGCCGTCGCCGTAGGTCTCGGCCAGGCGGGCCAGCTCAATCAGCTCAATGCCGTGCATGCGGCCGACCGGGACGGAGCAACCGACGTAGACCAGGCCGGGTTGCTTCTGGGCATGGACCCCGACGTGATCTCCCCGGAAACGGTTGGTCAGCTCACGGCCGGCCGGCTCCAATGCGAACTTGGTGCGCTCGTCCAGCGCGGCCCGGAAGCCCTCGGGGCCGAGCTCCTGGGCCAGGTAGCGCATGCGGGCCAGGCCGCGATTCTCCCGGTTGCCCAGTTCACCGAAGACCTGGGCCACGCCCCGGCACAGCTCGACCGCCTGGTCGGGCCGGATGAAGACATCGATGTCGGAGGCCATCCGCTCCCCGTCGGAGAGCCCGCCCCCGATGAGCACGTTGAACCCGGTGGAGCCGTCGCCCTGGGTGGCCGGCCACAGCCCGATGTCGTTGATCTCGACCCGGGCGCAATCCTCCAGACAGCCGGTCACGGCGATCTTGAACTTGCGGGGCAGGTTGGCGTACTCGCGGTTGCCGGTGAAGAAGGCCGAGATGTCCCGGGCCACCGAGAAGGCGTCGACCACCTCACCGGCATCGAGGCCCGAGACGGGACAGGAGCACACGTTGCGGGCCGAGTCGCCGCAGGCTTGGACCGTGGTCAGCCCCACGTCCCAGAAGCGCTGCCATATGCGGGGCACGTCGGCAATGCGGATCCAGTGCAGCTGAATGTCCTGGCGGGTCGTGAGGTCGGCGTAGCGGTTCCCGAAGACAGGGCTGTCGTCGGGTCCCTCGGCATAGGCGTCGGCCGCCACACCGATGGCGCGCACCTGGGGCGCGGTCATCACCCCACCGGGCACCTTTATGCGCATCATGAAGGCATCCCCGCCCTGGCGTTGGGGGTACATCCCCACCCACTTGAAGCGCTCCAGCTCGCCCGGCACCGCGCTGATCGACTCGGGTCCCTCCTTGGAATAGGTGTCGATGATGGCCTGGGCCACCTCAAAGGGATGACGGGCCAGCTTCAGCTGCTCCACCGAATTGAGCTCACCGATGTTGCGGTAGGGCCGTATGAATTTCAGGCCACGGTCGCGACGGCCGCGGAACTCCATCCCATAGGGGTTGTCGAGGTCCCGGGGCACTAGGCGTGCAGCCCGCACTCGGACTTGTCGAGACCGGCCCAGCGGCCGGCGCGGGGGTCCTCGCCCTCGGCCACCGGTCGGGTGGTCGGTGCGCAACCGATCGACCGGAAGCCCTGGCTGATGAGCGGGTGATCGGGCAGGCCGTGGTCGGCCAGGTAGGAGGTGATGTCATCGTTCGACCACGTGACCAGCGGGCTGACCTTGACCAGGTCGAACGCGGCATCCCAACTGACGATCGGCGCATCGGCCCGGGTCGGGCCGTCGACCCGCTTGAGCGAGGTGAGCCAGGCCCGGTTCCCCGCCACCGCCCGGCGCAGCGGAGCGACCTTGCGGAACTGGCAGCACTGCTCGCTCCCGCAGGGATGCGCCGACGCCTCGGGTCCGGGTTCGGTGACCGTGAGGTTCAGGCCGTAGCGGACGCGGATCTCCTCCACGAAGGAGAGGGTCTCGGGGAAGTGGGCCCCGGTATTGAGGAAGATGACCTCTATGCCGGGGGCAACCTTGGTGACCAGGTCGATGAGGACGATGTCCTCGAAGGATGCGGCCAGGACCAACGATGCGCCGAAGGTGTCGACCGCCCACCGGATGACCTTGCTGGCCGGGGCCGTCTCGAAGCCCTTGCTGATGACGGCCAGGTCCTCGGCGCTCGGCGATGGGTCCGGGGGCGATTGGGCACTGCCAGTGGAGTGGGTCACCGGTCGTTCCTTCCTTGGGCCTGGGTGCGCTGCGTCCGTCCGGATCCCGGCGCTTTCCCGGGGGTACGCCCACCTGGGCTTGACGCCCGGCGGAATGCAGACCAAAGTATACATGACCAAAATGGTCATGATTCGAACAGGTCCCAGAGGTCCCATGGACACCGCAGCAACCCTCCCCTCGTCCAGACTCCGCCCCCTCGCCGGCCCGCCATCGGGCCGGCCCGGGCAGCCCGACGCCTCGGTCACCGCGCTCGTCCGCCGCCACGGGCATCCGCTGGGTCATCTCGACCTCCTGGAGTCCCTGGCCGTCTTCATCATTCGCGAGGTGGCCGCCGAGGCAGAGCGCCCGGCCCTGCTCTTCAGCGGGGGCAAGGACTCCGCCGTGCTACTGCACCTGGCCGCCAAGGCCTTCGCGCCGGGCCGGATGCCCTTCCCTGTCCTCCACGTCGACACCGGGCACAATTTCCCCGAGGTGCTCGCCTACCGTGACGCCCAGGTAGAGGCCCACGGTGCGCGCCTGATCGTGGCCAAGGTGCAGGACTCCATCGACCAGGGGCGGGTGGCCGATCCGGGGCCGGTGGCTTCGCGCAACCGGCTGCAGACCACCACCCTGCTGGACGCTATCAACGCCCATAAGTTCGACGCCGCCTTCGGCGGGGCCCGGCGCGACGAGGACAAGGCCAGGGCCAAGGAGCGGGTGCTCTCCTTCCGTGACTCCTTCGGTCAGTGGGACCCCAAGCGCCAGCGCCCCGAGCTCTGGCAGCTCTACCAGGGAAGCGTGCGGCCCGGTGAGCACCTGCGCGCCTTCCCGCTCTCCGACTGGACCGAGCTGGACATTTGGCAGTACATCGGGCGCGAGGCGATTGCGCTGCCCCCGATCTACTACGCGCACTCGCGCCGGGTCATCGCCCGCGACGGCATGCTGCTGGCGGAGAGCGAGTGGGTCACCCCCCAGGGGGGTGAGGTGGTCGAGGAGGCGATGGTCCGCTACCGCACTGTCGGTGATGCCACCCTCACCGGCGCCGTGCGGTCGGAGGCCACGACGGTCGATGACATCATCCGAGAGGTCTCGGCATCACGGATATCCGAACGCGGGGCCACCCGTGGCGACGACCGGTTCTCCGAGACTGCAATGGAAGACCGCAAACGCGAGGGGTACTTCTGACACCGTGAGCAAGTTGCCCGCCTCACCGCCGGCCGGCGGTCAGGGACTCGGCGTCGACACCATGGACCTGTTGCGCTTCGCCACCATCGGGTCGGTCGACGACGGGAAGAGCACCCTGATCGGACGCCTGCTCTTCGACACCCGACAGCTCTTTGACGACCAGCTCGACGCCATCACCACCGCGTCGGAGCGGCGCGGCCTGGGCGAGGTCGATCTCTCCTTCGTCACCGACGGCCTGCGGGCCGAGCGCGAACAGGGCATCACGATTGACGTGGCCTACCGTTACGCCGCCACGCCGCACCGGAAGTTCGTCATCGCCGATTGCCCCGGGCACGTGCAGTACACCCGCAACATGGCCACCGGCGCCTCCACGGCCGATCTGGTGCTCGTCCTGGTTGATGCCACGTCCGGCTTGCGCGAGCAGTCGCGGCGCCACATCTGCATCGCCGCGCTGCTGGGCGTCGACCAGCTCGTCGTCTGCGCCAACAAAATGGACCTGGTGGGCTGGGACAAGTCCGCCTATCAGGGCATCGTGGACGAAATGGAGACGCTGGCCCGCCGGCTCGGGCTGGTCTCGTGCACGGTGATCCCCATCTCGGCCCTCAACGGGGACAACGTCGTCGAGCGCTCGGATGCCGCGCCCTGGTACGACGGCCCGACCGTGCTCGATGCCCTGGAGTCGGCCCAGGCGGGCGGCTGGGCCTCCCAGCACGGGCTCCGGCAGGGCAACGGCGGCCGGCTCCCGGTGCAGTGGGTCCTGCGCCAACCCGGTGGGGGCCGCAGCTACGCCGGCATGGTCAACGGTGGCCCCTTCCGCACCGGTGACCCGGTCATCGTCCTGCCCCAGGGGCAATACTCCACCATCCACTCCATAGTGACGGCGGACGGTCCGCTGCCACGGGCCGAAGTGGGCCTGTCGGTGGCCATCCACCTGAACGACGACATCGATATCTCTCGCGGCGACCTCATTTCCTCCCTTGAGGAGCAACCGACGGTGACCGACGAGTTCGAAGCCACGGTGTGCTGGTTCGGCGATCGACCGCTGGTGGCAGGCGACCGGCTCAGGCTCAAGCACACCACCCGGGTGACACCGGTCAGGGTGGAGGGGATTGAGGGGACCTTCGACGTCAACGAGCTCAAGGTGTCCGACGCCTCCGAGCTGGTGGAGAACGACATCGGCGTCGTCCGCCTGCGCACGGCCATGCCGCTGGTGCTGGACTCCTACTCGGTGGACCGGATCACCGGGAGCTTCGTCCTGGTTGACGAGCGCACCATCGCCACCGTGGCCGCCGGCATGGTCGGACCTCCTCGCCTCCATGGTTGAGCAGCATGGTTGAGATCCCCGAACCGAGGGGCGGGTACTTCCCCGTGTCGCTCAACGTGTCCGGGCGGCCGTGCCTGGTGGTGGGCGGGGGGCCGGTGGCCGCCCGCAAGGCACGGGGACTCCTGGCCTGCGGCGCCCTGGTCACGGTCATCGCTACCGACGTGTGCCCCGACATGGCTGCGCTGACACCGCTCACCGTGGAGCGCCGGTCTTACGCCAGTGGCGATGCCGCATCGTTCCGCCTGGTGGTGACGGCCACCGGAAGGCCCGAGGTCGACGGTGCCGTGTACGCCGACGCCGATGCCGCCGGCGTGTGGGTGAACAGCGCCGACGACCGGGACCACTGCAGCTTCCTCCTGCCCTCCGTTCACCGGGACGGCCCGGTGACCATCGCCGTCTCGACCGGTGGGCTGAGCCCGGCGCTGGCATCGTGGCTCCGTGCCCGGCTGGCAGCCCACGCGGGTGCGCGGATCGGCCTGCTGGCCCAGCTCATCGGCGAGGCGCGCACGAAAGTGCGCGCCTCGGGACTGAAGAGCGAGTCGGTGGACTGGACCGCGTTGCTCAACGGTCCCGTGCCCTCGTTGGTAGAGGACGGGCGCATTGACAACGCACGCTCAATTCTTGCTGCGGTAACCGGCGTGACCCCCGCCAACTAGTCCTTTTGCCCCTTACGGAGAGTACAGGGGAAGGCCCATATTTGGATGGCCGTTCTGGCTCTGCAGTGACGGCGCAGCAGTCCAGGTCGCCGTTCCAAGGGGGGACGAATGATGATGTCAAGCGCACCAGCGACAGTCAGCGATGGCGCGCCGGGGGGGAACTCCGCCGCCCTGTGGTCCCCGCAGGCCACGCACCTCCATGGCCGGCGCGCCCGGGCCACCGTTGCCCTGGCCACCCTGCTGATCCTCTCCGCCACCGGAGCCCTTTTCACCTCAGGCACCGCCCGGGCCAGCACCGTGACCCAGAGCGGGCAGGTCTTCGCTTCCGTCGGCAACTCCAATGTCAACATCTACGACCCCGCCTCGGGGAACCTCCTCAGCACGCTCAATGACGGCCTGAGCGAGCCCTACACCGCCGGGAGCGCGTTCGACGTCAACAACAACTACTACGTCGCCGACGATGCCAGCGGGACCATCAGCAAGTACAACAGCTCGGGGCAGCTGCAGCCACCCTTCGCCACCGGCCTCTCCAACCCGCTTTCCCTCGCCTTCGACCTCGGCGGGAATCTCTACGTCGGGCAGCAGTCCACCCCCTACGTGGCGGAGTTCAGTCCCAGCGGTGTGCGCCAGCCCGACATCGGCCCCATGGCCACCGAGCTCTACGGCGTCGACTGGATCGCCCTGGCCGCCGACGAATGCACCGTCTATTACACCACCGAGGGCACCGACGTGCTGGCCTACAACAAGTGCACCAACACGCAGCTCCCCAACCTGAATGTGGCGCCGTTCACGGGCGCCAACGCCTTCGAGCTCCAGGTGCTGCCCAACGGGAACGTCATGGTGGCCGACTCGGACAGCGTGATCCTGCTCGACCCCTCGGGGAACGTGCTCCAGACCTACTCGTGCGCCTCCCTGCCGGGGTGCGCCGGCCAGCTCTTCGCGGTGAGCCTCGACCCGAACGGGACGTCGTTCTGGACCGGCGACTCAGCTTCGGGTGTCATATGGAAGGTGGACATCGCCAGCGGCAACGTCCAGCAGACCATCCCCACCCACTCGGGGTCGCTCTACGGTCTCTCCGTCAACAACGAGATTGAGGTGGCCGCCGCTCCCCCGGTGGTGGCCGCCACGGCCACGACACTGACGGTCAATCCGGTCAACGGCAGCTTCTTGCAGCCCACCGTGGTGTCCGCCGTGCTGACCAACGCCA
>Ga0307374_10000336_pt1 | contig 89693 bp, 69 predicted proteins | sample OX3MG_FD_202532 | JGI IMG/M metagenome (GOLD analysis project Ga0307374, IMG submission 202532) | Soil microbial communities from Risofladan, Vaasa, Finland - OX-3 | ecosystem: Environmental > Terrestrial > Soil > Coastal area > Acid sulfate soil | place: Finland: Risofladan, Vaasa | collected... | reverse complement strand
CAGGTTTACCCGTTTTTGGCATGGAGGCCGATTTCAATTTGACCGAAACTGCCTCGCGAAAACCGCGAAACTTGAACTTAGGTAAGGTGGGGCCAGCCCCGGCGCGCCCGGACGAGCGCCGGCCCACGGTGGTCAGGCGTCAGGCATCAGGCATCAGGCATCAGGGTGTTTGTAGTGATGCCTGACGCCTGAAACCTGATGCCTGACGCCTCGAATCGGTGGGCCGGGGCTCGCAAGCTCGCTGGTCCCACCCTACGACCACTTTGGTCGCGTTTCCTTTGCCTGGCGGACGATCACCAAGATCCGTTCGCGCTCTTCGCCGACGAGCGGCAACCGTGGCGGGCGGACGACTTCGCTGCCATAACCGCATTCGGCCGAAACCAGCTTGATGTATTGAACCACCTTGGGACACGTGTCGAGGTGCAACACGGGCGTGTACCAGCGGTAGACGCGGCGGGCGTCATCGAGCCGCCCGGCTTGCAGCAGATCCCAAAGCAAACGGTTCTCCCGCGGAAAGGCGTTTACGAAGCCCGACACCCAGCCAACCGCGCCCAACAGCACGCTCTCGAACACCAAATCATCGACGCCGCAGAAAAGAAGGTAGCGGTCGCCGCAGGCGTTGACGAGATCGGTGATCCGCCGCGGGTTTTCCGACGACTCCTTGATGGCCACCAGGGTCGGCTCGTCGGCCAACTCGCGAAACACGTCCGGCGGCATGTCGATACCGTAACTGACCGGATTGTTGTAACACATGATCGGCAGGCCCGTCGCCTTCGCCACCGCGCGGAAGTGGACGATCGTCTCACCGCGGTCGGCCTTGTAGATCATCGCCGGCAAAACCATCAGGCCATCCGCGCCGGCGCGCTGGGCCTGCTCGGCAAAGCGGCAGGCGAGCGCCGTCGTGCATTCCGCCACGCCGCTGAGCACGGGCACCCGGCCGGCGACGTGTTTGACCGTGGCGGCCAGCAGCTCGACCTTTTCGCCGGACTCCAGCGAGCAGTTCTCGCCTACCGTTCCCAGCATGATCAGGCCGTCTACGCCCGCCTCGATCAGCGCATCGAGGTGTTTTAGGGTGGCGGCAATATCGAGCGCGCCATCGGATTGGAATTGCGTCGTCGCCGCGGGAAATACGCCTTGCCAGGTGACGTTCATAGTGCGGATCGTGCTGAAGTTATTGTTCGAAGCAGGCTGTTGACGCGATCATTCTACGCTGCCGGAACGCCGGTTAGAAGCCGCTGGACGGAGTGCGCGACCGGATGCCGCCTCGATGCCAAGACCGCCAGTCAGGTGCTCTCGGTGCTGCAGGCTCTCATCGCACCGTGACAGGACCGAAGAAAGGCCCGATTTCCGTTGACGCCGGCGGAATACCAAACAAAATGGAATCGAGCGCTTCAACTGCGCTCTCAAATCCCTTTTCGTCGCGGCGTCGCGTGATCGGACCTTCGGAACCCCACGATGCGATTTATCTGGCTCGAACGCTGTTTTCCAGGCCGCAGATTGCAGCCGGGCAGGCGGCAAAAACGGCACCGACGCGGGGCCGTTTTGGCCGCGCCCGAAACGCTTGAATCGCGGGCGCTGCTGACGGCCCAGTTGCAAGTGGCCCAATCAGGCGTCGTTCAAAACACCGTCGTCGACGGACAACTCCTCGACGATACTTACCAGGTCAGCAACGTCGGCACAAACTCGGCGACGAGCGTCAAATTCACCGACACCCTGCCGGCCGGCGTCGACTTCGTCGCCGAATCGACCTCGTTGGGAACCATCAGCGAGTCGGGCGGCGTCGTCACGGCCCAGCTTGGCACCTTGGCGCCGGGCCACACGGTGACAGTCGACGTGCAAATGACGGCCAGCGGAGCCGGCACGCTCAGCAACCAAGTGTCCGTCGCGGCTTCGAATGCCACCACCGAGACGGCCACCAGCACGACCACCGCCACCGTCGCGTCGCTGGGCGCCGATCTGGCCGTATCGGGCAGCTCCACGCCGGCCCAGGCCCTGCCCGGCAACGACTTGCAGTATTCCTTCACCGTCGTCAACGATTCGACGACCAACTCGGCCCCCGGCGCGCTGTTGACGACGCAGTTGCCCGCCGGCGTCGTGTTCTTGTCGGCCGCGGTAACGGGGCCGACCGCGGGCAGCGCCAGCGACGACAACGGCGTGCTGACGGCCTCGCTGGGCGACCTGGCGCCGGGAGAGAACGAAACCGTCACCATTGACGTGATGCCCACCGTAAGCGGCTCGCTGACGGCCTCGGACTTCGCCACCGACATCAACGGCGACGGCAACCTGGCGAACAATCAGCAGACCGAGAACACGACCGTCAACAGCACTTCGGGGGCGAACACGGCGGATCTCTCGGTAAACACCAGTTCGCCCGGCTCGCTCGTCGTCGGTCAGGCCGGCACCTACACGATCACCGTCACGAACAATGGGGCAAACACCGCCTCGAACCTGAAGCTGTGGGAGCAAATCCCCGCGGGCGTCGACTATCTGCAAGCGACCACCAGCCAGGGCGGCGTGCAGATTCACGGCGCCGGCGACCAATTCATCAGCGCCAATCTCGGCAGTCTGGCGCAAAGCGCCAGCGCCACCATCACGCTCGTTATGACGCCGACGAGCACCGCCGCGTTTTCCAATCAAGTGGAGGCGACTACCGATTCGGGGCTCAACGACGTCTCAAGTGCCATATCGACTAGCAACACACTGACGCCCACCACCGGCAGCGGCGCCGTCCATCTGGAGGTCACCACCACACCGTCGGCGACTTCGGCCTACGTTGGCCAGGCACTGACCTACACCATCACGGTCACGAACCAAAGTTCGGCGATCGCCCATAATGTGGCGCTTACCGGTCCACTGCCGCCGGCCATGACGTTCGTCTCCGCCGCGTCGGCTTCGGGCACGACCTCGAGCGGCGCCGCCACCGGCACGCTCAGCTACCTGAACGGCTCGGTGATCGACGCGATCGGCAACCTGGACGGCGGCAAAAGCGTTACGCTCACGCTCGTGGTGACGCCCAACGTCGCAACCACGTTGACCAACACGTCCATCGCCACCAGCGACAGCGGCGTGACCACGAGCGATAACATTTCGCAAAACACGGCGGTCAGCGGCACGCTGCCGCCCTCCACGGCCGCCGACCTGGTCGTCACCAAAACCGACTCCGCGAACGGCGCCGCGGTGAGCGCCGGAGAGCGGCTCACCTACACCATCACCGTCAAGAACCAAAGCGCCGCCAATTCGGCCAGCAACGTCGTGCTTAGCGACATGCTGCCTGCCGCGGAAAGCTACCTCTCCAGCAGCGCCACGCTGGGAACGATCGGCGAGTCGAACGGCCTCGTGACGGACGACATCGGGAGCCTTGCTCCAGGCCAGACAGAGACCCTGCAGATCGTCGTCGATGTGACACAAAACGGCACCGTCAGCAACACCGCCACGGCGACCACCGACTCCGGGGTCGTGAATCCGGCTACGATTTCAGCCACCGATACCTCGGGGACGGGAACCGGCGGCGGTGGGGGCGGAGGCGGAGGAAGCGCCGACCTGGCCCTCACGCTGGCCCATGCGACCGACAACGGGGCGCTCGTGCCGGGGCAGGCCCTCACCTACACCGTCACGGTCACCAACACCGATGCCAGCAACACCGCGGCGGGCGTGGCGATCGCCGACCCCCTGCCGGCGAACGTGACCTTCGTCTCGGCCGCGTCGAGCATCGGTTCCGGCAGCAGCGCCACGTTGGCCGGCAGCGTCAGCGAGTCGGGCGGCTCGGTGACCGACGACCTCGGCAACTTGGCCGCGGGTCAGACGGCCACCTTGACCATCGTCGTCATGCCCACGCAGGCCGGCACGCTGAGCGATTCCGCCTCGGTGACCTCCACCACCAGCGACCCGAATCCGGCGAACAACAGCGCCACCGATACGGCCTCCGTGGCCGCGGTTCCGGCCTCGGCCGCCACGCTGGCCATCACCAACACCGCTGCGCCCACTACCGTCGCCGCCGGCGGGATCGTGAAGTACACAATCGCCGTGACGAACTCCGGCGGCAATTCGGCCGGCAACGTCGTGGTCACCGAACTGCTCCCCGCCGGCCAACATTACACGTCGGGCAGCTCGACCGTCGGCGCCGTCACCGTTACCGATGGCTTCGTCACGGCCGATCTAGACACGCTGGCGGGCGGCAGCACCGCGACCGTGACCTTGTTTATCACGCCCGACGTGACCGGCATCGTGCAGAGCACGGCCGTGGTAACGACTGATTCCGGCGTCGTCAATCCGAGCAACAGCAGCGCGCAGGCCAGCATCCTTGTTGCCGGCGGCGGCGGTGGAGGCGGTGGTGAAGCCAACCTCACGGTCAGCAACTTGCCTTCGTCATCGAATCCCTTGGCAGGGCAAGAACTCACCTATACCGTGACCGTCAGCAACACGGGCACGGGCGACGCCGACAGCGTGGTCATCTCGGATGCGTTGCCGGCCGGCGTCACGCTCGTTTCCGAAACCACCAATCGCGGAACGATCGAAGCCGGCGGCGGCACGGTCACGGCCGACGTGGGACTGCTGACCTCGCAACAGAGCGTCACCATCACGATCACGGTCGCCACCACGTCGGCGGGCACGCTCAGCGACACGGCCGTCGTCACCACGACTTCGCCGGACAGCAATAGCAACCCCACGGCCACGGCCACCGTCACCGTTGCCGGCGGTGGTTCGGGCGTGGTCGCTTATTTGCCCGGCCAGCCCGGCGACGGCACCGACGCGACCTTCATCGGCAACGTGTTTCGGGAGCTGCTGGACCGCACTCCCGACGCCGGCGGTGAAGCGTACTGGCTTTCGTTCTTGTCCGCAGGCTCCAATCCGGTCCTGCAGCAAGACTTCATGGTGCAGGCGATCCTCGGCTCGAACGAGTACCAGACACATTTCGTCGAAATGGTTTACGAGAACTTCCTGTTCCGGCTGGCCGACCCGAACGGACTGCAGTTCTTCGTCGGTCAGCTTGCGGCGGGCATCAGCGAGCAGCTCGTCATGGCCGAAGTCATCACGGCCCCGGAATACGAGCTGCGTCACGGCGGCAGCACCAAAGGCTTCGTCGACGGTCTCTATCAAGATATTTTGGGCCGCTCCTTCGACCCGCTGGGTGAGTCGTTCTGGGTCGAGCTGCTCGATTCAGGTCAGGTTGCGCCGTATGTGGCGGTCGATGCCTTCCTCGGATCAACGGAAGCCGAGCAGCTGTTGTTGAACAATTCGACCGGCTCGGCGTTGGACGACCTGACGGTCGGAGGCTGGAACCAGCTTTACTTCCAGGGCAATCTGACAGCGAACGCCCAGGATCTGTTCTTCAACGAGCTGGCCTCGCAGACGCCTTATCAGACCGTGATCCGCAACATGCTGGAAACCGGCCAATACTTCGACGCCGGCCAGACGTTCCTGCCGTAACCGTTCGTCCGGGAGTACACCGCGTTAAATGGCTTCTTCGCCGGTTTCGCCGGTGCGAATGCGGACGGTTTCGTCCAAGCTGACGACGAAGATTTTGCCGTCGCCGATTTGGCCGGTCTGGGCGGCCCGCATGATCGTGTCGATGGCTTTCTGCACGCCCGAATTCGGCACGGCCACCTCCAACTTGACCTTGGGCACGAAATCGACCGCGTACTCGGTGCCGCGGTACATCTCGGTGTGGCCCTTCTGCCGGCCGAAGCCGCGCACCTCGGTGATGGTCATACCCTGAATCCCCTGCTCGCTCAAGGCGTTCTTGACGTCTTCGAGCTTGAAGTGCCGAATGATGGCCTCAATCTTTTTCATCTACGCTCTCCAGTTTCAGTAAAGAACCGCGTCCGGCATGCTGGCCGCTGACAACGAAGGACGCGCCGCCAAACGCAGGTCGGAACCCGGTTTCACGCACTTCAAGATTCTTCCAGACTAACTGGTATTTGCTTCTTAGTAAAGCGGGATCGGTCGGTTGGTCGCTTGCGGGTTGGAGGGTGCGGGAACGTAGTTGCGCAAGGGGTCCGCGATATCTCTGTAGGGAACGGACTCCGTGCCGTTCCGCCGAACGCCGATGAACGATCGTTCGGTGCGCGCGGAACGGCACGGAGTCCGTTCCCTACAGAGACGACGTCGCGCCCACGCCTCCGCGCCCGCGGGCCGCTCAAAAGGGTCCAACCGCCCGGAACCACGGAAGTGCAACCTGCCATTGCTCTTGCGTCCTGAGTTGATTGACACTCGCTCGTGCCGCTTCTACACTGGTGGTGCGTTCAAGTTCATCAGCCATGAGAGCCCCCTGCGTGCCGGCGTTGGCACTCGGGGTTTTTGTTTGCGCAACGATCCTGTTTCAATCGCGGCTGAAGCGGCTCATGTTTGACAGGGGGTCTCGGGTTTCGGCAAACGCGAAAGACGACTCAATATGCACACTGGGAAGACGCCTGTTCCGTCCGTACTCATCATCGACGACGATCGGTCGGTGCTGCACGTCCTGAAGCAGGTTTTCAAGGAAGCCGATCTGCGGCTGCTGACGGCCAATACCGCGGCCGAGGGGCTGGAAGCGTTGGCCGCTTCGCACCCCGACGTGGTGGTTCTCGACATCATGCTCCCCGACCAGTCGGGGCTGGAAACGATCGAGCAGATTTACCGGCACGACCCCAAGGTGCCCGTGATCTTCATCACCGCCGGGGGAACGAGCGATACGGCCATCGAGGCCATGAAGCTGGGGGCTTACGACTACCTGCTCAAGCCGCTCGACTATGTGCAACTGCGGGCCCTGGTGCTACGGGCGTTGGAGATTCGGCACGCCATGCGTGTGCCCGTCCACATGCCCGAACCGGCCGGCGAACAGACCGACGCGGCTGACGCCTTCATTGGCCGCTGCCCCGCCATGCAAGAAGTCTATAAGGCCATCGGCCGCGTGGCGCCGCACGACGTGACGGTGTTGATTCGCGGCGGGAGCGGCACGGGCAAAGAGTTGGTGGCGCGGGCCATCTATACACACAGTCCGCGGTCGTCGGGCCGGTTCCTGGCCATCAACATGGCGGCCGTGCCCGACACTTTGCTGGAAAGCGAGCTGTTCGGCCACGAGCGGGGCTCGTTCACCGGCGCCGAGAGCAAGCGCATCGGCCGCTTCGAACAGTGTTCGGGCGGAACGCTGTTTTTGGACGAGATCGGCGACCTGAGTCCGCTGGTGCAGAGCAAGCTGCTGCGGCTGCTGCAAGAGCAGCGGTTCGAGCGGGTCGGCGGCAGCGAGACGATCCGGACCGACGTGCGGATTCTGGCGGCTACGAACCGCGACCTGGAGAAGATGGTCGACGACGGCGATTTTCGGGCCGATCTTTACTACCGGCTCAACGGCTACACGATCAAGCTGCCGCCTTTGAGTGAGCGCGGCAACGACATCGTGCTGTTGCTGGAACACTTTCTGGCCCGGTTCTGCCAGAGTTTGAACAAGGACGTGCAGGGCATTTCGCCCGATGCGCTGGAACTGCTGCTGAGATATCCTTGGCCCGGCAACGTGCGCGAGCTGCAGAGCGTCATCCGGCAATCGCTGTTGCAAGCCACGGGCGAAGTGTTGATGGCCGACTTCTTGCCCGACGAAGTCAAGCACGCCCGCAAGCCGATCGCGGAAATGGGCCCGCGGCGCAACGGCAGCGGACTGCGGCAGCTCGAACACTTTATCGACGAGTCGTTGGAGCAAGGGGCCGAAGGCATCTACGCCGATTCGCTGGCCCAGCTTGAGAAGTACCTGTTCACGCGCGTGCTCAACCACACCGGCGGCAACCAGTCGCAGGCGGCCAAGATGCTCGGCATCACACGGGGCAGCCTGCGCAACAAAATCCGCACGCTGAAGATTACCATCGACCAGGTGGTCAGCGTTGACGATGACGCGGAAGAAGACGAGCCGGCTTCGCACGCCGCCTCAGTCGGGTAGGGGCCGGATGCGCTCTCGTTCGCGGCGAGGTGGCGCCGTACTGTGTTTGTCCGGCCCACCGACTCAAGACAGCGGCACGGCGTCGCTCGGTTCGCCGCTGGCCGCTGGCAGCTCCAATTCGTGGTCGCTGGCGGCGTAGCGGTCGAGTATCTGCCGGAGTTGCTCGAAGTAACGGGGCTTGCCAAGATGAAAGTCGATGCCCGCCGTGCGCGACCGAACATAGTCGCCGTCGCCCTGAAAGGCCGAAATCGCTATGAGTAGCGGATGTTTCGGCTGCAGTGCCTCGCGCAGCCGCGTGGCCAACTGCCAGCCGTCCATGCCGGGCATCGCCAAGTCAGTCAGAATCGCATCGGGCTCGACCAAGCTGGCCATCTGGATGGCCGTCCAGCCATCGGTGCAAACGTGAACTTCGTGCCCGTCGAGCGCCAGCCGCCGAGCCAGCATTTCGGCCAGTTCCCGTTCGTCGTCGACAATTAAGATACGCACATCACCCCTCCCCCCATGACTCTGGAATGGCCGCCTTCGCAGTCGCTGACAAACGGCTGCCCCGGCAACGCCCCAGCCCAGGGTGCAATCATTGTGCCGGACGTTATTCGACGAAGAGAAACTCCTTGCCGTTCAACAACACGTGGCACAGGTCGGCCCAGGCCCGAAGTTCGGCCTCGCCGCCGGCATAGCCCTTGCTTTGCGAAGCGATGAAGGCGACGGCCTGCCGGCATTCGGCGTCGCTGGGAGGGCGGCCGAATGCGGCCAGGTAGAGCGCGCCGAGCCGCGGGGTGGTTGGCGGCGAGCCACGGATGACGCTTTCGGCCCACCGCCGGGCTTCGCCCGCCACAAACGGGCTGTTCAACAGTGTCAACGCCTGAGCGGGTACGTTCGACACGCTGCGCCGGCCGACGGCCGTAAACGGCACCGGATAGTCGAAGGCCAGGAAGAACGTGCTGAGAAAGTTTCGCCGCACGCTCAGATAGATGCTCCGCCGGCCGTCGCCGTCGACTGGACCGCTGGGCGGCCGTCCGCGGCCTTCCACGAACTCGCTCAAAAAGACCGGCACGCTGGGTCCGAACATCCGCCGGTCGAGCCGGCCCGATACTGCCAGGATATTGTCGCGAATCGCCTCGCCTTCCATCCGCTTCACCGAGGCGTGCGACAGCAGCAGGTTGAGCGGATCGACTTGCCGTGCCGCCTCGCTTGGCCGGCTTGACAGTTGATAGGTGGCGGTGAGTGTCAGGCGGCGAATCAACCGTTTGACCGACCAGCCGTCATCCATGAACTCACGGGCAAGCTGATCGAGCAATTCCGGGTGCGTCGGCCTCTCTCCTAACACGCCGAAGTTATCGACCGAGGTCACGATGCCGCGGCCGAAGAGGTGCTGCCAAACGCGGTTGACGATGACCCGCGCCGCCTGCGGCCGAGAGGGACCGGTCATTTGCCGGGCCAGCGCCAGCCGGCCGCTGCCCGGTGTGAGTGCGGGCTGCTCGGTGCCGCCTAGCGCCTCCAGGTAGCGGCGGGCGACGATTTCGCCGGGCGTCTTGGAATTGCCGCGCAGCATCACGCGCTCATCGACGCCGTTGCCGTCCAACATGGCCGGCGCGGTGTGGACTTGCCTTGGCAGGGCGGCGGCCAACTTGGCTTGTTCGGCGACAAACGGTGTGGCGGCGGCGATCAAGGCACGAAGTGCGTCGCTATCGGCGGGTACGAACAGGTCCATCCGGCGGACCAGCCAGTCGGCCAGCGCCGCCCAGGCGAGTCCCGGCGCACCAGGACCCGCCTGGGCGAGCTGCTCGGCCGCGATCGTGAATCGTCGCTGATAAGCGGCGGCCAAGACCTCGGGCGTGGCCAAGTCGGCATCGGAAATCGCCAAGACGGCGACCGGCGACAGATTGGCGGCGTGCGGCGGCTGGTCGCTTTCGACGATTTGGGCAATGGCCAAGATCGGCGAAGCGTCGGGCCCGGTTTCGCCGGGCTGCCGCGGACTGAATTCCACGTGGACGCGCTCGCCGCGATAGGCCGACAAATTGTGCTCGATCCATCGGAAGCGATCGCCCGACTGCCACTCGCGGACCAGCGATCCGTGCAGCGGCCCGTTGTTCATGCGGTGCGAATGGACCGCGGCATACGCGTACCCCGAGCCGCTGACCAGGTAGAACAATTTGCCGCTGCTGAGCGTGAAGCTGGGCGTGCGGAGCATGCGGCCCGACTGCAACCACGACAAGCGGCCTGGCTCGCGTTCCACCCCGGCGGCCAGCGACGCCGCGTCCCAGAACGGATCGCTCACGGCGGCGGCACGGTCCCACACGCGGGTGATCGGCCGCTCGCCGCTGGCGCCGAAGGAAAGGTCGCCGAGTCTGACTGGCCTGGAGCCGAAGGCAAAACCGTCTTGCCGCCAGTCGCTGCCCGGAAGTTGGCCATAATCGACGATCAGGCTGGCGTTGGGCGGCAAATTGCATTGCACGCGCTGGTCATCTCGGCCAGCTTCTGCCCCAGCCACCGAAGATGTCCGCAGCGCGGCGCCGGCCGGCACAGGCTTGGCAGCCAGCGTCGCCCACGGATGCAACGGCGACGTGTTGTCGGAGGATGCCTGGCGTACGGCTTCGACCCATGGCGTCAGCTCGCCCGGCGATAGATGCCGGGCGGCGGCGACCGATTCGACCGCCTGGCTGCGAGTTGCCTCCGCGGTCGGATTCTCATCGATGCCGGCCGCTTGGATCACGTCGCGCGTGGCCAGCAGCATCTCACCCAGGCGATCGAGCGTCGGCCGCATGGCGGCGTGCATCGCCTGCAAAAGCTTCACCTGGTGCTCGCTTCGCAGCGCTTCCAGCCGCTGGGCGATGTTCGCTTCGGCGTCGATCGCATCGAAGGGCGTCTGCCGATAACTGGCGCTGACGATGTGTCCGGCCAGGGCATAATAGTCTTTGGTCGTGATGGCGTCGAACTTGTGGTCGTGACAGCGGGCACAAGCGACGGTCAGTGCCAGAAAGGTCTTGGAAAAGACGTCGATCTTGTTGTCGGTGCGGTCCAGCTCGTCGGCCTTCAGCTCGACGGGCGAATGGACCTCCTCGCCCAAGAACCAGAAGCCGGTGCCGAGCACCGACTCGTTGAAGCCGCGCTCGGGATTTCGCCGCGGCCCGTCGAGCAAGTCGCCCGCCACGTGCTCGACGACGAACTGATTGTACGGCACGTCGGCGTTGAGCGCGCGGATGACGTAGTCGCGATACTGCCAGGCATTGGGAATCGTGTAATCGAACTCATGCCCCTTGCTTTCGGCGTACCGCACCAGGTCGAGCCAGTGCCGGCCCCAGCGCTCGCCGAAATGTGGGGAGGCGAGCAGGCGATCGACCACCCGTGCGAAGGCATCCGGCCGGTCGTCCGACAAAAAATCCGCAATCTCTTCGGGCGTCGGCGGCAGGCCGATCAGATCGAACGTTGCTCGCCGCAGCAGTGTTGGTTTGTCGGCCGAACCGACGGGCGCGAGCCCCGCCGCCTCCAGCCGCGATAAGATCCAAACATCGGTCGATGAGCGGGGCCAACTCCTGGCGTCGATCGCCGGCAACGGGTGTTTGCCCAGCGGCTGAAAACACCAGTGCATGGCGCGCTCGCCCAGGTTGAACGTGGAGCCGGCGGGGGCTTTCTGGGCAACAGCAGATTCGGCCGGCCATGCGGCGCCCTGCTCGACCCAACGCCGCAGGGCCGCGACCTGCTTATCGGCCAGCTTTCCGGTGGGAGGCATTTGATACACTTCGCCATAAGAGACCGCGTCGATGAGCAGACTTTCATCCGGTTTGCCGGGCACAATGGCCGGTCCGGTATCTCCACCATCCAGCAGAGCTCTGCGCGAATCGAGCCGCAGATGTCCCTTCTGTTGCTGAGCGCTGTGACATTTATGGCAATGTTCGACGAACAGCGGCCGGATGACCTTCTCGAAGAACTCGGTCTGCTCTGCCGAGAAGATCGGTGGCGCGGCGCTCGGCTCTTCAGCCAGAGCGGACGTCAACACCGACAACATCAAGAGGGTGATCGCCGACGGACGGCTCGCTGGTCGCATCGTGGTTTTTCGGGGAGGCGATTGGGGTGGGAGCGGCCGGCCGAACCCCTCGGCCGCGACCTCCATCGTAGCCGCGGTCTCGAAAAGACTCAATCAGCGCCGCAGGTACTGCTGATACGCGGCGACGGCCAGCTCGTCGCAACGGTCGTTCTCGGCGTGGCCGCTGTGGCCGGCGACGCGCGTGTATTGGAGCGAGTGCCGCGCAATCAACTCGTCGAGCTTCCGCCAGAGGTCTTCGTTCTTGACCTCCTTCAGGCTTTTTCCCTCGCGCCGCCGCCAGCCGTTGGCTTTCCATTTCGCCAGCCATTCGCTGAGTCCTTTGCCCACATAGACGCTGTCGGTGAGGAGCTCGACATGGGACGGAGATTTCAGGGCTTCCAGTCCACGCACGACGGCCGTCAATTCCATGCGGTTGTTCGTGGTCTCCGGGTCGCCGCCGCTGGCGACCAGTTCTTTGCCGGAGTTCGGATGTTGCAGGATGAACGCCCAACCGCCCGGCCCCGGATTGCCGCTGCACGCGCCGTCGGTGTAGAGCAGCACATGGGGAAGATCGGTTTGTGGATTCGGCATTTAGCTTCCCGATTCACCAAGCCGCCGTCGTAGTTCGGCCAACTCCTGGCGAAGCTGCTCGTTTTCGGCGGCGATGCGATCGCGTTCGGCCAAGATACGAGCGCGCTCGGCGACGGCGACGTCGCGTTCAGCCGATGCTAAAGCCAGCAACTCCAACGCTGGCGGCAGTAACTGCCCAATGACCGGATCGTAGACCCGCAGGTCCTCGCCCTGTGCTTCGAAGTGCAGGCCGGTGGCCTCGCTGACCAGTCGCCCATCGAGCGGTTCCAGCGCGACGTATTTGCCGTTATCGAGCCGATAGCCTTGCAGTTTCGGGTCGAGGTACTCGCCCCGCGGATCGAAGAGCAGATATTCTCTAACGCCGAGAACGTTCTGGTAGAGCCGCTTTTTCTTGCCGAGGTCCTCCGCCTTGGTGCTCTTACTGGTCAACTCGATGATCAAGTCGGGAGCGGCTTCTTCCCACACCAGATAATAGTCGCGCTGCTTCTCCTTTGCCACGCCGCGAACGAAAAAAACGTCGGGAGCGACGTGCTTTCGCTTATCGCCGGGAACGTAGTACATCAGCATATTGCCCGACACATAAACCATTGGCTCATCGGTAAAGTAGCGGTCAAGCACATCGATCAGGTCGAAAAGATTGCGACGATGGACCGGAGTTTCAGCCACAGGACGGCCATCTCCACTAGGATAGATCGTGTGGTCGACCGTGCCCGGCGATTGCGGCGTAGGTGTAAGGTGCATTTTCGCTCTCTCGACGGCGACGCGGACAGGTGCTCTCTGCATAAAAGTGTATCCCGCGGAAGTGCATCGCGACAAGCTACTTTTCGAGCGACTGTTGTGCATCTCAATCAGAAATCGGCGACCGACGTTAGCGACCGGGACTCGATCAATTCCGCACTTTGACGTAGATCGTCACTTTTTGTCCCGCGACATCGACCGTTGTCGGCTCTTCGGCGGCCAGTGCCGAATTTCGGATCGCAACGGCGAGTGTCTCTGATCGGATGTAGTCGCCGAAACCGTCGATGGCCCTGCGGACGTCAGCAGAATCCGTCACGATGCTCAGCATGATCCGGTCGGTAAACTGACAGTTCTTCTCCTTCCGTAGGTTCTGCACGGCATGAACCAGCTCGCGGGCCACGCCTTCGATCAGCAAATCGTCCGTCAACTCCGTCGAGACCACCACGACGGCCCGCGTGCCCTGCGCGGCGGCCCAGCCGGGCTTGGCCTGCAAACGCACTTGAATATCACTCGAGTCGAGCGTCACCGGGCCATCCGCCATATCGAGCGTGACTTGCCCCTCGGCTTCGAGCCTGGCGAGCAGTGCCGCCGCGTCGGCCGCCGCGAGGGCCTGCTTTAGTGCCGGCAACCGTTTGCCGAGCCGCGGCCCCAGCCGCTTCAAGTCGGGCAACACCGTGTAGGTGATGTATTGATCGGCCCGCGGAATGAACTCCACCTGCTTCACGTTCAGCTCTTCGCGAATCAGGCCGGTATGCGCTTCCAGCCAGGCCTGATATTGCGGATGTACCAGCACCACCTCCACCTTGGCCAAGGGCTGACGTACCTTCAGCTTCGCTCCCATGCGAGCACTGCGGCCCAGCGAAACAATCTCCCGCACCAACTCCATCTGCTCCGAAAGGGCTTCATCGACCAGCGTCTGATCGCCGGCCGGATAGTCGCACAGGTGTACGCTTTCCAAGGCCCGGCCGGTCGCTTCGACCGCCAGATTCTGCCACAGCGTTTCGGCCAGAAACGGCACGAAGGGGGCGATCAGCTTGGTCGTCGTCAGCAGGCATTCGTAAAGCGTCCAGTAGGCGTCGAGCTTATCGACGGTGTGCTCGCCGCTCCAGTAGCGGTCGCGGCTGCGGCGCACGTACCAGTTGCTCAAGGCGTCGACAAAGGCGGTGATCCGGCCGCAGGCGGTGAAGTTGTCGTAGGCGTCCATCCGCTCGGTCACCGCCAGCGCGGTGCGATTCAACTCGCTGAGAATCCAGCGGTCGAGCTCGTTGCGCTCAGAAACCGGCCGATAGCCCTTGCCGGTTGAGAGTGCGCCCGCGTTGAGTTGGCTAATATCTCCGGAGAGTGACTCGCCTGGATCGAACTTGTCGATGTTGGCGTAAATCACGAAAAAGCTGTAGACGTTCCAGAGCCGCAGCAGAAACTCGGGGATGCTGTCTTTGATGGCCTGCTCGTTGTAACGGATGGAGGTCCACGGGGCCTGGTTGGCGAAGAAATACCAGCGCAGAGCGTCGGCCCCGTAGCGGTCGAAGATTTCTCGCGGCTCGCGGTAGTTCCGCTTGCTTTTGGACATCTTTTGCCCGTCTTCGCCCAGCATCAAACCGAGCACGATGCAGTTGCGGAACGGATGCGGGTACTCGCGCTTCGGCGCGGCCGGATCGCGGCTGTCGGCGCGGCCGAACAAGAGCGTGCTGATGGCGAGCTGGCTGTAGAACCAGCCCCGCGTCTGGTCGAGCGCCTCGCTGATGAAGTCGGCCGGAAATTGTGAGGCGAATCGTTCTTGGCCCTGGTGCGGATAGCCCCACTGGGCAAACGGCATCGCGCCTGAATCGTACCAGCAGTCGATCACCTCGCTCACCCTCCGCATGCGCTTGCCCGGCGCTCGCGGCGAGTCGTAGGTGACGGCGTCGATATACGGCTTATGGACCTTCAAGTCGTCGGGCAAGCTGGGCTTGGCCCGCTTGGCCGCTTGCCAGACTTCCGTGCCGCTCACGCCGGGCTTGGCCAGCAGCTCGGCATAACTGGCCACCGCCTCACTATGGCCGGTCTCTTCGCAGACCCAGATCGGCAGCGGCGTGCCCCAGTAGCGTTCGCGCGACAGCGCCCAGTCGACGTTCGTCTCCAGAAAGTTGCCGAAACGTCCGTCGCGAATATGTTCGGGCAGCCAGTTGATCTGGCGGTTGTTGGCCAGCATCTCGTCTTTGAAACGGCTGGTGCGGATAAACCAGCTTCGCCGCGGATACTGGATGAGCGGATCTTCGTCCGCCCTCCAGCAGAACGGATATTCGTGCAGGTACTGCTCCTGGTGATAGAGCAGGCCGCGGCGGCGCAGCTCACGGGCGATGTCTTTGTCGGCCTCTTTGACCCAGCGGCCTTCATAATCGGGCGCTTCGGCGGTGAACTTGCCGTCGGGCGCCACGGCGCAGATCAGCTCCGGCCCTCGCCCCGGTTCGAACCGCTCGATCTCGCGTGCCAGCACCTCGAAGTCAACCTCACCGAAGGCCGGCGCCTGGTGAACCACGCCCGTGCCGCTATCGACCGTCACGAAGTCGGCCGGCACAACGCGCCAGGCGATATGCTGCCAACCGCCCGTCTTGAGCTGTCCTTCGACTTCGCCCAGCGAGCGATAGTAATAATCCAAGGGCGGCACATAGCGTCGGCCGATCAACTCGCGCCCGGAGAGCGTCTTTTCAACCGTCAACTCTCGTCCGACTTTGGCCGCGATCGTTTCGACAAGCGCCGAGGCGACGATCAACTTGCCGCCGTGCGGATCTTCGCCGTCGGCCACCAGGGAGTATTCTAATTCTGGGCGTACGGCGGCGAACTGGTTGCTGGGCAGGGTCCACGGCGTGGTGGTCCAAACCAGTAGGGACGTACCGGGCTCATCGACCAGCGGAAAACGCACGTAAACGCTGGGATCAGCCACCTCGCGATAGCCCTGGCCGACCTCGCCGGAGCTGAGGGCGGTGCCGCCTTGTGCCCACCACCACACGATCTTGTGCCCTTGATAGAGCAGCCCGCGGTCGAACAGATTCTTCAGCGACCACCAAACGCTTTCCACGTAACTTTGGTGATACGTGACGTAGGCTTCGTCGAGCTTGATCCAAAAGCCGATCCGCTCGGTCAGCCGTTCCCACTCCTGCATGTAGCGCCAGACGCTTTCCTGGCAGCGATGGATGAACGGCTCGACCCCGTAGGCTTCGATTTCTTCCTTGGAATGGATGCCGAGTTCTTTGCAGACCTCGACTTCGACCGGCAGCCCGTGCGTATCCCAGCCGGCTTTGCGTTCGCAGCGGTAGCCGCGCATGGTGCGGTAGCGCGGGAAGAGATCCTTGATGGCCCGCGTCAGGCAGTGGCCGGGGTGCGGCATGCCGTTGGCCGTGGGCGGACCCTCGAAAAACACGAACGGCGGCGAATTGGCCCGCCGCGCCAGCGATTGATCGTAAATCCGCCGCTCGTTCCAGAAGCGGATGATTTCGGTTTCGATTGCGGGAAAACGAGGGTTGGCTTCGACGGGACGAAACATGGCCTACTGGGCGGGTCGATGATGAACGAAACCGCAAGTAGACCGCGCAGGCCCCGAATTTTCAACGCCGGTGCAACTCAAGCCAACGCCTGCCATCCATCAATCGACGACTGACAGGACACTACGCCTCCGCCTTCGGCGATTTGCCTCCGGCCTTGGCCCTCTGCGTCCGTTCGTTTTTGAGACGCCGCTTGATCTTCTTACGACGGTTGACCGTCGAACGATTCGCACCCATGCAGTTGCTCCTGTTCGTAAGGTGGGACCAGCGAGCTTGCGAGCGCTGGCCCACCGTAATCAATATCGCCAACGGTGGGCCGGCGCTCGCAAGCTCGCTGGTCCCACCCTACGACCTTATACTTATAGCAGCCCCAGCAATCGCTCTCGCTCATCGCGCTCGCGCACTTCGTCGATCAACAGCATCTCGCGTTGGTTGTGATCGTTGATCTCTTCCAGCAGGTGGCTCAGACAGGTGCAAACTTCACCTACCGTCAGATAATCGGTCGGCGACGCTTGCTCCAGCCGGTCGACCGCCACTCGCAGTCGCCTGCGAAACTCGTCGTGTTCCCGTCGCAACGCGGCGATCTGGCCGCGCAGGTCCGGGTAACGGCGACTTTCGATGGTAGGAAGATAACCTTCACGCTCCTCCAACTCAAGAATGTGTTCCAGATGGCGATGGAACGAGTTGGCGATGAAGCGCAGGCTGGGCAGCCGGCTGGAACAATCTTGCGTGCGCAAGGCCCAGTCGATCGTCGTCCGCAGCGCCTCGGCGATGTGCCTGAGCAGTTCGTGCTCGAAAAGCGCCTGCTGTTCGGTAGCCGTGCGATCCATGATGATCGCCTCCTTTCGCTAATCCACTTCTACCATTGTATGCCCGCGCGGAAACCGCTGCCAGTGTCAATCCGACGGATACGGCACCGGCTCGCCATTGAGCTCCGCCAACGCGTTCTGGGCGGCCCGCTGCTCGGCTTCTTTCTTGTTGCGGCCCCAGGCGGCGGGAAAACGGGTCCGGCCCACCTGCGCCGCCATTTTGAAGCATTTGCTGTGGTCGGGTCCCTTCTCGTCCAGCAGGGCGTAGGTGGGCGTCTGGCCGCGCTCGCGCTGGGAAAGCTGTTGCAACAGCGACTTGTAGTTGCCCGAATGGTCGCCCCCGGCGGTCAGCTCGATTTCGGGAGCCATATAGGTTTCGATGAAGGCCCGCGACGCTTCGTTGCCGCCGTCCAGATAGATGGCCGCGATCAGCGATTCGAACACATCGGCCAACAGCGAGGGCGGCACCGTGGGGTGCGTCGTCATTCCCTTGCCCAGCACCAGGAATTTTTCCAGTCCCAAGGCCTCGCTCAGCTTGGTGCAGGTCTGCCGGCTGACCACGACCGATTTGATCTTGGTCAGATCGCCTTCGAGGTATTCGGGATACTGCCGGTAGAGAATTTCGCAGACCACGGCGCCCATGATGGCGTCGCCCAGAAACTCCAACCGCTCGTTCGATCGCAGGCGGTGCGAGGCGCCCGAGGCGTGCGTCAGCGCGGCGCGCAGCAGTTCCTTGTCCTTAAAGACATAGCCGATGCGGCGTTCGAGCCGCTCGTAATCTTCTTTCCGGTCGGGCGGAGAATCGGGTTCGGCGGTACGGCTCATGCACAGCTTCCTCGGCGGAAGAGCCCCAGACCATTATGCGTAAGTCTAGTCGGCAACGGCACTTTTTGCAACACAAGGTCTTGAACCTAAGACCTAAGACCCAAAACCAAGGACCCGAAACGCAAAGGTCTTGGGTCTTAGGTATTTTTTAGCAAGAATCTGCCCCCGTACGGTAACATTCTTTCGTGCAGGCAGATTCTACGACAGCGAAGGAGGAAGTTTCCATGCAACACATTCGTTCCCATGCCGGACGCGGCGCAATCATGGCAGTCGCCTTGTTGGCGGCGGCGACCTGGGGTGCCGGCCTCTGGCAAGGCCACACCACCGCTCAAGAGCAGTCGGGCCACCATCAATCGCCCGCTTCGGCCGAAGCGCGGCAGCAAGCCAATACCCTTTCCACGGCCTTCCGCAAGGCGGCAGAGATGGCCGTGCCAACCGTGGTCACCATCGAGACCCGCAGCAAACCGCACGTGGTGCGCGACTTGCGCGGCAACAAAGGCGACGGCAATAAGCGCGACGAAGATCCCTTCAAGGGCCAAAACCCATTCAAGGGGACGCCGTTCGAAGACTTTTTCGGCGACAACGGCGACATGTTCCGCCACTTCGGCCAGGGCGGCCGTTCGTTCCAGGTTCCGCCACGGCAGGGCATGGGTTCGGGCGTGATCGTCGATAAGAGCGGCATCGTGCTCACCAACAATCATGTCGTGGAAGGCGCCGACGAGGTACTGGTCCGCCTTTCCGACGAGCGCGAATTCAAGGCCACCGACATCAAGACCGATCCGGCCACCGACCTGGCCGTGCTCCGCATTGAAGGGGCCGGTTCGTTGCCCTACGCCAAGCTGGGCGATTCCGATCACCTGCAGATCGGCGACTGGGTGATCGCGGTCGGCAATCCGTTCGGTCTCGACTCGACCGTCAGCGCCGGCATCATCAGCAGCAAGGGACGCGAGTTGAACTCCAACCGCCGCTCGCGGTTCTTGCAGACCGATGCCGCGATCAACCCCGGCAATTCGGGCGGGCCGCTGGTGAATCTCGACGGCGAAGTGGTGGGCATCAACACCGCCATCGCCACCAACAACGGCGGATACCAGGGCATCGGTTTCGCTATTCCCAGCAACCAGGCCAAGTGGGTCATGCATCAACTCATCAAGTCGGGCGTGGTGCAACGGGCCTATCTCGGCGTGTCGATCGAGGAGGTCAGCGGCGACCTGGCCCAGAAGTTTGGAGTCGAGCGTCACCACGGCGTGTTGGTGGCCGAGGTCAAGCCGAATACTCCGGCCGCCAAAGCCGGCTTTGAGGCGGGCGACGTGATCACCGAGTATGCCGGCACGAAAGTGCATTCCCCGCGCGATCTGCAGGAGTTGGTCGAGCGGACGGCGATTGACTCGCAGCAAGACGTGAAGGTGCTTCGCGACGGCAAGCCGGTCGATCTGAAGGTGGTGGTCAAGCCGCTGCCCAAGGAGTTTGCCGACGTGGGAACGGTGGCCCCGAGTCATCACGAGTCCGACGAATCGGGCTACACCAGCGAAGCGTTGGGACTGCAAGTCACCGACCTGGACGAGAACAACGCCGAGAAGCTGGGCTTCAAAGACTACAAAGGCGTGGTGGTCACAGAGGTGATGCCCGACGGTGTGGCGGCCCAGAACGGTCTCCGCGAAGGAACGCTGATCATGAGCGTGGCCAAGAAGCGCGTCGAGAACGTCAAGCAGTTCAAGGAAGCGCTGAAAGACGTCGACGCGTCGAAGGGCCTGCTGCTTTGGGTCCGCAGCAACGACCAGAACCGCTTTGTGGTGTTGAAGAAGCAATAAGGCATCGGCCGAGTTGCCACGAGATGGTTTCGGCCGGCTGGGGCGGCAATCAAGCCGCTCCGGCCGGTTTTTTTTCCACCCGCCAAGTTGCTGAACTGCGCGCAATCGTTGGTGGCTGGGGCAGAAGCTGGCCGAGATCGATCCGGTCCTTGCAATAGTTGCCGCCGGCCAGCGATGCCACGGTGGTGGCGCTATTTGGCCTTGCCACCCTCGATAAGTTGCCCGACGAGCTCGCCGAGCCGTTTTGCACGGGCATGAAGGCTTACGACTTTGCCCTGGCGGTCGAGCAAGATGGCCAGCGGGATTGAATCGACCTTGTACTGCTCGGCCAGCGGGTGTCCCCAGCCGCTGGCGTTTTCTCCGCCCTCGAAGAGAACCGGCCAGGCGATGTGCCTCTCCTTGACGAACTCGCTGAGCGCGTCGGCGTCGTTGTCCAAGCTGATGCCGACCACCTCGAAGCCGCGATCGTGATACTTGGCGTAAACGTCTTTGACGTTGGGCAACTCGGCCACGCAAGGACCGCACCAGGTGGCCCAAAAGTCGACGAGCACGACCTTGCCTTTATATTGGGAGAGCTCGAACTTTCCGCCTTCGAGCAGCTTGCCCGAAACGCTCATCGGTTTGCCGATCAGCTCCAATTTGAAGGCCCACGATTCCAGTGGTTTCGCGGCCTCGCGAACGTCGGAGTCGTCGCTCTTGGCCAACCGGTCGGCGAAGTCGCGAATAAGTTTGCCGGCCTCCTTTTCACGTCCTTCCAGTTCCAGGATTTGCCCCGCTAGATTCGCCATTTGAGCTGCGCCCACCAGCACGTCGGGCGCGTCGGCCTGGGCGAACTTTTCGGCGAATTTGCGTGCCGCTTCCGCCGCCGCGTCGTGCTTGCCGCTGCGGTGCAGCAGCACGGTGGCCGCTTTTGCCAACGGCACCATCTTCACGTCGGGTTTGCCGGAACCGGCGAGCTGCTCGACTTCGGTGGCGAAGCGTTCCACCGCGGCGGCATCGCTTGCGTCCAACGTATCCAATTGCCTCATCAGGGCATGGGTTTTGACCAAGTGTACGATGGCCGGTCGCTTGTCGTTTTTCAATTGCTCGGTGAGCGAGTCGAGTTGCCCGGCGGCGTCGTCATCGTCCAGACGCTTGAGAGTCGTCAGTGCGTCGAGCTCCGCTTTGGTTGCCTCGGTCAGCGTTTCGTCGTCGGCCTTTTCTTTACGGATCCGCTCGGCGGCCGTCACGATGGCCTGGCAGGAGTTGAGCCGTTCGGTGCGCGTCTCGGCACGCCCCTGAGAACGCTGCTGCTTTCGGATGAAGGCCAGTAGCTCTTCGGGGGTCCCTTGGGGAACCTCGTATTTCGTGCCGCTCTTTTTGGCGGGCTTGGCGTCTTGATCGTCGGCGGCAGCGGCGGCGGCGAAACAGGAAAGACACCATATCAGACAGAGCGTGCTGGAAAATCGGAGCGGCATGGGGATGGTCCTTGGTATGAAGCGCGGCAAGCGGAAACGCCCCTCATGCAAGCTACCCCATGTTCGCCCCTTGTGCAAACCACGCGCCGGTCAGGCTACGCGGCCGCTTGCGCTTACGTAGCCCGCTTGCGCTTACGTAGCCCGCTTGCTCCGCAAGCGGAAGGGAACGATCTTGACTGTTTTTAGCTTCCCGATTTGAAAATGAAGAGCCGAGGGACGGGAACGCCGTTCCGCTTGCGGAGCAAGCGGGCTACGTAACGGCTACGATCAGCCGCCGGCATAAATGCTACGGCCGCCGTCGACCGGCAGGCACACGCCCGTCACATAGTCGTTCCGCAACAAGAACAGCACGGCGTCAGCGATGTTCTCCGGCCTGCCCTCTCGCTTGGCGAGTGTCGCATGGATGACGGCCTGACGTTCCTTTTCGGGCATATCGCGCGGCAGAAGCACCGGCCCCGGCAACACGGCGTTGACGCGCACGCGCGGATTTCGCCGGCCCAGCTCGACGGCCATATCGCGCGTCAGCGTGGGAATGGCCCCTTTCGACGCAAAGTACGCCGAGTAATCGGGATAGGGCCGCACCATCGCCCAGTCGCCCAGGTTGACGATGGCCCCGCCCGTCGCCTGACCGACCATCACCAGGCCCACCTGCCGGCAGCACAGGAAGGTGCCGAGCAGATTGGTTTCCAGATGCTCGCGCACTTCGGCGGCGGTCACCTCTTCCAGCGGCTTGGCATTCCAGACGGCGGCGCAATTCACCAGCGCGTCGATGCGGCCGAACGCGGCCAGGGCCTGGCGCGTCATCTCGCGCACATCCGACTCGTCGCGAATATCTCCCGACACCACGGCGGCTTCGCTGCCCTGCGAGCGCAATTCGGCCGCCGTCGCCTCCGCTTCGTCCAGCGAATGCCGCGCGTGCAGCACGACACGATAACCGCTGGCCGCCAAGGTCCGGGCAACGCAGTTGCCGATCCGCGGCGGCCCGCTGCCCGGCACCAGGGCAACCGACCGATTAGGGCCCATCGCTTCCCTCGACGACGCGGGTCAGGTCGCGGCTCTCGATCGACGGACACCAATAGCGTTCGATGTGCTCGACCACCAACTCCGTTCCGCGCGCATGACTCACGTGCGGGGGCTGCCGCGGATCGTACATGGCGTCGGTGAGATCGCGGACCAGCACCACGTTCATTCCCAGCCGCACCATCTGCCGGATGCCGAACGACCGGCCCAAGACGCACATGTTGGTGTGGACGCCCAGAATCGCGATGTTCTTGATTCCTTCCTGGCGGCAAAAGTTATAGATTTCAACTCCGCTGTCGCTCACGCCGTCGAAGCCGGTGATGGCAATCGCCGGGTGCTCGCGCTGGTAGCGCCGCACTTGCGGCGGCGGCTCAGGATCGTCGCACGGTTTGCTCACGTCCAGCGGCAGCGGCGGCTCCCGGCCGGGATCGAGGTGGCACCAGCCGGCGATGGGCACGGGCGGCTCGACGGCGGACGCTTGTTGCATGCGGCGGCGGTAGGGCGTATCGGCGTAGACGTCCATCGTGCCGCTGGGAGCGTGAACGATGATCACGCCGCGGTCGCGCGCGGCCGTGACCACGCGATTGATCTCCGGGGCCAGCACGGCGATGCGTTGCGCGGCGCGTTGGCAATAGATGTCGTCCCAAACGTCGCAGATCAGAATGGCCGTCTCGGCGGCTTGCCACTCGACCGCCCGCAGTTGAACCTCAACTTGTCCGCTGCCGGCCGGCTTTTCGGCGCGCGAGCGCTCATTCAGCAAAAGCGTGCCGCTGAGTTTGGGGCGATTCGCCTCGCGAGCGCCGGCGGCCTCTTCGCCGAAGGAGAGCGTCGGCACGCTGAGAAGTGCCAGGCACGTCAGGAGAGATGCACGAGTCATGGTGAGAATCCAATTTCTAGACTGGGGAGCGCGCGAGCTTGCTGACCGCCATCATGCCCCACCGCGCCGCCGCTTTCAAGACAGCAAAACTGTCGGTCGAGAACGCGGAGGTAACCCCACCATTGGGCCAACTGGCGGAATCCGCCAGTTGATCAGGTGTTCCCCGTCCCGCCGGCAAGCCAAGCGAAGATCATCGCGATCTAAAACACTTGTGAAAAATAAAAGCATTTAGCGTCATGTTCGTCGGTCATGCCCGGAATCGGCGCCGGCATCAACCCATAGGCGACCAGGAGTTCGCCGACGTGAAACGTGCTCTCCCCCTTCTGCACGAGCGCTGGCCAGCTCGATTCGACGTTTCGCCGGCGCCCTGTTCCCGCATGGCCGCCGCGGCCATTCCGTGGGGCTATTGCTGCAAGCGCTTCAAGATCGCCTGGCCCGTTCCCGATGTGCGCATCTCCCGCGATGGATTTCAGGTGCTCGATGCCGAGGGCCGCCCGATGCAAGCGGGCCTGCGCGGCTACGTGCGGGTGGGAGGTCCGGAAATCGCCGCAGGCGAAAACGAGGCCGCCGATGCTCTGGCCGAAGCCATCGACCGTTGCGACCCCGAAGGCATCCGGGCGGCGGTCGCGCGAGGAGCGTCGCTCACGGTTCTGCCCGATACCTCCACGTCGCCGTTGCTGGCGGCGCTCTTCAAATTCGAGGAGCCGGAGTGGAGAGAGTGCGTCGAGCTGCTGATCGAACTGGGTTGCCACGTGAACGGCGTCAATAAGGATCCGCCGATTGTCGTTTGCGTCGACGAGCGCTTCCTCGACGAGCCCGATGCGCTCGAAGCGGTGGAGTTGCTGCTCGAGCGTGGCGCGGACGTCAATGCTACCGACGCCGACGGACAAACGGCCCTCTTTCGCTCGGTCCTCGACCAGCGAGTCGAGCTCGTGCGGCTCCTTCTCGAACATGGGGCCAATCCGGACATCAAGGACCGAAACGGCGTTTCGCCCGTCGATTGGCTGCGGAAGGCTTGTGAACGCGAAACGAACTTCCAGGAACGCACCGTGTTTGCCGAGCTCTTGAGCCTGCTGACAGGCCAGCCGGTGGCCAAGCCGCAAGCGGCGACCTTGACTCCCGCGCTGGCGGCCGAAAGCAAACGCTTCCGGATGTGCGTTACCGCGCGCCGCCTGCTTCCCTTGCTGAACGCGAACCTCAGCATCCGGCGCTGGGACGATTACCCCTACGCCAAGCGACGCTGGTTTCGCGACCGGGAACAGCAACTCGCCGACGCGGGCTTCCAGTTCGCGCAGCATTTTGGCATCGGGCTTTCGAATCAGAGCGCCTTTACCAACCCGGACCTCGGTTTCGACGCGATTCTGTCCGCGGGCGACAAACCCGGCTGCGAGATCATCGCTTATCATAGCGACCACACCACGACGACGGTCACGAATTCCACCGACGTGGTCGGTCCCGAGTTCGCCCCGCCGTCACGCGTCCTGAAGGAGGTCCAGGGAGCGTCGCCCGCCCAGTTGGTCGAATATCTAAGAGATCTGGCGCGAGGGAAAGAGATGATGCGCGTCGATGCCGCTTCCTTCGCATCGCGTTACACGGAGGCCTTGAACCGCGTCGCGCGTGAGACCGGCGAGCGTGCCCGACACGTGCTTGAGACGCCGACCCTTCTCGTCGATGGCTCACCGCCGCGCTACGAGCGCCTCGGCTGCTACTTGGATTTTGCAGATTGGAAGGATCCCGGCTATTCCAGCGAAAACTGGGTGCGAGACTGGAAAGAGAAATTCGCCAAGGCGGACCGTGACCCGCCCGATAGCACGAGCGACGCGGTCGATGCCGCCATGTACCTGGTGGTCATGCGTCATTTTCAGTTCGCATCGGCGCCCGAGCCGGGCGAATTCCTGGCTTCGGGCGGCGACGTGGCCCTGGCTCATTTTCGGGCCATCGCCCGCGCGGCGAAGGGATGCACTCACGCCGAGCCGTGGTTTCAGTTCCGATCGCTGGTGCGTGGATTGCTGCTGTGCGCCTGGCCGGGCGCTGGGAAACGTTCAAAGAGATAGGCAACGCCGTTCAACCCAAGCTGGCGTCGACGAACACGGCCGGCGAGGAAGATCTCGACTTCGCCGAGGTGCTCCTGCTGCTGGTCTCGAGCTATCGCGACCGCGCGCTGCCCAAGGCCGCGGCCTTGGAACAGGCGGTGGCGAAGCGATTGGCCGAGCGTCCTCGTTCGCTTCTGGAGGTATGGCGCGCCGTCGACGCCGGCCGAGCGGGGGAAGTGGAGCAAGCGCTGCGGCGTTCGCTCGAATGTTTTCTGGAAGCACGAAAACCCAGACTCGTGGTGAGTCGCCCGTACGACCTCTTCGAATTCGTGTCGCTTCCCGACAGCCTGTTCCATCTGGCCGCGCGCCGGCGCGGATTGAAGTTGCCGCCTTTGCCGCCCCACCTGGCGGACATGCTGCTCACGCCTGACACGATTGGCTTGCATTCTGGGCAATCTCCGGCTTAAAATTGACTGCGTGAATGACATCGTAGGTATTCCCGATTCCGTTGCATCCTCGGCGTTGAAGGCGACCACCGGCGGAGGAAGCAATTCCAATCCGGCGCCCGGCTTGGAGTGCGAAGGGGCGGAGGACCATCGTCGGCAAGCACTTCTGAAATCCGCAGAGGCGTTTGACCGGGAACTCGTGGGAATGCTGGCCGACCATGCTGACGAGTGGGTGGCTTTCGCTGGTTCAACAAGACTCGGCTTTGCCCAGAGTCGGACGGCGTTGATCCGCGCTTGTATGAGCCAGGGTCTTCGTCCGGGCGAGTTTCTGGTCCGTCGCGTCGAGCCACAGCCTGAAGACGTTGTGGAGACCCCGCGTCTTGTGATCTAGCTTGCCAGGGAAACCCGCCGCTGGGATTTGTGTGCCTCTCCTCATCGACCGCTTGCCGTTTCATCGTTGGATCGACCGCACGCGCGATCCTCCGCGGGAACATTGGTCGATTCGACTGCCCGTAATCGTCTCAAACCCGGGTTTAGACGCTCCACCGGTCGGCGCGAAGATCCAAGAATGGGTGTTTGACATCGGCTTCACAGCCCACGCATTCGCCTGGCGTTGGCATCTGGAAGACGCCGGCGTCGATCTTGAACTTTGGGACGTGCCAAGCAATTCTTCGATTCGCTCGTCCATCGATAACAGGAAAGAGCCTGTGAAGATTTGCCAGGTTGATATTTGGTTGCCCGAGTTCCCACGCCGCGACGACGGCCGAGTCGAGCGGCTCGAAACCGAAGTCTTGTATCGAGATCAATCCGCTCGACCGGATCCTCAATTCAACCGACCGTTGCTCGGACTGCGCTGCTTCATGTCGGCGCGTGCCAGGGCGGAAATCGATTTTGTGGCCAAAACAACCTCGCTCTGGTGGCCGTCGGAGTGACCGTATTTCCGCGAGTTGCCGCTCGGCGAGCAACTGTTCATAGAGATCCTTGCGAATCAAGACGTAGGCCGTTTGCGTGCTGGGATTGATAAAGGTCGCTGGCGCCTCAGCGCATGCGGCAACCGCGTCAGGCTGCGGGGAAGCCCTGAAGAGAACCTCGATCGGCAGAGAGGCAACCGTGTGCCGGGCAACTTTACCGCGCCGCCGACTTGCAATTCGCTTGCCGCGGGGGCTAACTTAAAGGCAACTCTTTGCTGTGGATCTTCACCCCTTTTGCCAATGCGCTTGAAAGCGGGACGGCCATGCCGCTCAGCGTTGTTTGTTTGAACCGCCTCACCAACATGGTTGGAGCTGGGCCAAAATCGCGCAAGCTGCCGTATTTGTTCGCCCTGACGCTCGTTCCGTTGGTGCTGTCGCTGGTCGGCGACACGAATGACATCCGCGAGCGCATCGACCGCACCATCGAGGCCCATCCCGAAATAGAAATGGACGGCGATGCGGGCCTAAGCCGCGACGGGTTGTTGAGCGCGCTTCCGGAAAGACGGATCGAGGGAGCGCACCTCTCCGCCGGAAGTTGGCTCCATTGGCTCTATGCCCTCGCCGCGGCCGCGATGTTTTGGGGCGTCATCCTGGCCTTGTTCGAGCGTGGCGAAGCCACCCCAAGGCAGTTGCTGGCCATCGGAGCGCGAACGGCGACGGTGGGCATCTTGCTGTTGCTCGGCTTCCAGTTGTTGGCCGGGATGGCGCAGGGGCTTTGGATGCGCGGCGGCGGTCTGTTGATGCTGGTGTTCTACATCATCAAGTTCATCGGCTTCTCCTACGAGGCCGCATTCGACCCACAAAACGGCTTCTGGGTCAGCTTCCTGGGATTCACGCTCGGTGTGGGGTTGTGTGAAGAGTTTGTCAAGGCGCTGCCGCTCTACCTCAAGGTGCGCAGGGGCGAACGCCTAAGCTGGCGGGCGGCTTGCGTGCTGGGGCTCGCCAGCGGCGTCGGGTTCGGCGTGGCGGAGGGGATCATGTACGCGGGCGGCCATTACAACGGCATCGCCAAGCTCGACCTGTATTTTGTGCGGTTCCTCTCCTGCGTCGCCTTGCACGCCATCTGGACGGCCTCGGTGGCGTTGGTGTTGTGGCACAACAAGAAGCTGGTGGGCGGCGACCTTGATTGGGCCAACTGGATCGTCGGCGCCATGAAAGTCCAGGGCGTACCGATGTTCCTCCACGGGTTGTACGACACCGCGTTGAAGCGCGACCTGAACCTGCCGGCGCTGGTGTTCGCGATCGCCAGCTTTGGCTGGCTCGCGTACCTGCTTGCTTGTTCCCGCGCTAGCGACCCCGTAGCGAAGCGAGCCCGATTTGCGACGACATGAGGGGCCTCTGACGCTACAGGCCATGCCCTCGCTGGCATCGGCAATCTTCTTCCAGGGCGTCATTCTTGGGAGACCGGCAGAAAGCGTAGGCTGCCCGACGCCAAGTCCAGCAGCGCGACGGTGAATTCTTCGGCCCGGTACAGTGCGCCGGGATTGATTTGCCGCACGGAGCGGACGACCGCGTCGCTGCGATAGTGCGCGTGCCCAGTTAAGAGAAAGTCGGGCCGCTCGGCGAGCACGCGCCGCACATCCATGGTTAGGTGCCCGTGGGCTACGCCGATGCGCCTGCCTGCCAAATCGACCACGCCGCCCCAGCCCAGGCAGACGGCCCCGAAGTCCGCGGCGGCCCTTCGCAGTTCGGGCACCGAATCGGCGTCGTGGTTGCCGAACACGAACCACAACGGCAGTTTCGAACACGCTTCGACGATCGGCGCGCCTGCCAGGTCGCCGCAGTGGACGAGCGCCTCCGCCCCCGCGTCGCGGAGCATCTCGACGGCGAACTGCGTGCGGGCCAGTTCATCGTGCGTGTCTGCAAGGATACCAAGACGCATGACCGAGGCTCACGGGTTGTCGACGGAGCGCTAAACCCAGATGTCCGACGTGCAGTCCCCGGCCGGAAAGTGCATCTCATGAGCACGGGCAGGGCCGAGCGGCTCGCGGCCAAAGTCGACGAAAAAGCGGTCGTTGATCTTCAGCCCGCCACGGTCGGTGTCGCAATCGAGCTGCATCAGATAACTGCCGGTCTTGGCCATCGACGGGTAAAATTGGTTGTCCCAGGAGCTGTAGAGCGAATTCGTCACATACAGCCGCTTGCCGTCGAGACTGAGCTGCAGCATCTGCGGGCCGCCGGCGACGGCATGCCCGTGAATCTGCGATGGCTTGCCGATCACGCCGCCCAGCGAGACTTGCCCGGTCAACTTGGGTCGCGCCGGGTCGCTCACGTCGTATTGCCGGATGTCGCCGTGCAGCCAATTCGAAAAGTAAAGGAAGCGATCGTCGAGCGACAGCACGAGATCGGTGATCAAGCCGGGGACCGGAAAAGGCCAGCCCTTGGTTTCGACCGGCTCGACCTGAAGCACCTTGTCGGCCAGCCAGGCGTCGCCCTGCTTGTACCAATGCCAGACGGTACTCGATAGCGCCGCCCCCACAAAGCCATGCGTGCTGTCGGGATCGTGGTGGAAGCGCACCTCCAAGGGAATCAGCCCCTCGCTGCCCAAGTCGATCGAGTGCATCAGCTTCCGCCGCCGCCAGTCCCAGAAGTGGATGCGGCTGCCGTACTTGCCCTGCTTCACATCGTCGAGCTTGAAACCAGCCTGGAACGTCTTGGGGGCTGCCCACTCGCTGGTGACCATCACGTTCTGCCGCGGCTGATACCAGAAGTCGTAGTTGAACTTCATGGCCGCGCTCGGTTGTTCCCAACGGCCGGCGATGTCAAAATCCTGGTCGAGCAGCAAGAAACCGCCGGGGGCGTTGTGCTTGGCGTCGCCGAGCATCGAGATCATGATCTCGCCGGTCGGCAGGCAATGTACGGTGTGCGGCGCCGAGAGATTAACTTTCTCGGCAATCGCTTCCGGCTCGATCACTTTGTGCAGCTTGGGCGCCGTGCGCACCGCCACATCGACGATGTGGATTCGGCTGGAAAGCAAGCCGGGCAGCACCAGAAAACGGCGCGACTTTTCCGGATCGCCGTGGCAACTACTGCAAGCGTTCCAGCCAAAGTGGTGCAGCTCGTCGCCGACGTTCGGCATCGGCAGGCGATGGACGACCTGCGAGTAAGTCGGCGACTGGGGATCGACGTCGACCGTCGCCAGATAATCGGGCTGCTTGTCGTCGCTGCCCACGTATAGTGCGGCGATGAAAAGCGATTGTTCGCGCGGCGACGCTTGGGCCGCTGCCGGCGAGGCATAAGTCGTCGCGCCAGCCGCACCGCTTCGGGCCTTGCTCGACGCTGGTAGAAATGCTGGGCAAGCCAAGCCCGTCGCCGTCGCCAAAAAGTCTCTCCGCCGCATCATAGAGTGCTCTCCGCCTGATCTCTGACTATTATCATTACGCATGGGCCAATATAACGCCGACGGCCCCGCAGTGGCACGAGTGCTCACCAGGATGGCGACAATGACCGAGCTTCATCATCCGAGGACAGATCCGCTCTGAAAGTTCGCGTTTGTCATTCGCTGTCACCTCGGATAAACTGATTTGTATGAACGCCGAACCGATTCAGGCCCTGTTGCGACGCCAGCCATTCGCCGCCTTTGAGGTTCACTTGGCAAACGGCGAGGTCTATCAGGTCCGTCACCCGGAAAACGCGGTGGTGCTTAAAAGCAACCTGTTTCTCTTCTATCCCGAAAAAGACAGCTTTGTGATTGCGGCAATGGCTCAAGTGTCGAACGTGCAGCCGCTCCAGCCGGCGTAGTTCTTTCTGCCGTCAGTGGCCCAGTGCCAGCACCGCGAAGGCCGTTGCCGCGTCGGACATGAATTTGCCGGTGTGGCTGCTGGGATCGCGTTTCTTGAACACCGACGCGCAGGGCCACGCGCCGCTCGGCGACTGATGGGTCTTGAGCCATGCGAGGCCTCTGGCCACCCTAGCGTGGCTTTTGTCCACGCCGGCGGTCTGCGCGACGTGAAGGAGCAGGCCCGTGGCATAACCGTCGGAGGCGGTCGATTGCGGGGTGCCGTCGCTTCGCGCCCACGCGCCGAGCGAGGGCAAGCTCCAACCGCCGTCGTCGCGCTGACGGGCGAGCAAGCGTTCGATCACTTCCCCCCGCTGGTCCGTCGTCAGAATCCCCGAGACGTTCGCTGCCGCCCATAAGCCCCAGGCCTGATTGTGCAAATCTTGCCTATCCAACTCCGAACGCAAATAGTCGCGCAGCAACTCAAGCCCGGCATCGGCGTCTCGATCGGTCCCGGCGGTGTAATAACCCGGGGCCGTGCCGACCGCAATGGCGGCCAACGCCGCTCCAAAATACCTGGCGGGCACGATTCCCCAAGGCGGCTCGCCGAAGTCGAGCCAGTCCCACGTTCCCTTTTGTTCGCCCGTCCGCACCTGCGTGGCCCACAGGTTTGCGAACGCCCGTTTCGTGGCCTCGCTCGGCGACGTGCGGCCTTGATGGCGGCCGTCGAAGGCGAGCACGACCGCGTTGAACACCGCTTCGGTGCCCCGCGATTCTCGCTTCTTCTGATCGCTGCCGTCGTAGTACAGGCCGAACGCCTTGCTGTCGAGATCCGTCCAGTGCCCGACGCGCATGCCGATTTCGGCCAGCAGTTTTGCCTCCGGTTCTGCTGGCGGCGACGTGCCGGAGAGACCGCGCAGGACCGGTCGCGCCAGCGCGTAGGGCAGGAGCGTGTGGCAACTGATGCACGTCGACCGCGTGGCTCCCGTGCCGCGGCCATCGAACGCGAACCAGGCTCTTGCCCGTTCGTCGAGATAGCTTGCCGCCGCCTGCGGGTTCCAGCCTGGCCCCTCACCGCGGGCAAAAGCCACCGGCCAGGCAACTAGAACGACGATCAGTGCAAACAGGCTTTGCTGTCGACGCGGGATGTCCATAGCGATAGCCTATCGCCCCTTGCATGGAAAGGAAAGCAACAGGCCCTGTTGCTTCTCCATGTCGGGCCGTGTTTCGCAGAGCGCGAGGCTGTCGCGCGCGCGGCGAGCTCGCGCGATGCTCGCGCTCGTTCACGCGCACTCGCGCGCGAGACTCTTGCATCATGCCGACGCTTTGGCTAAAGTAACGCAAGTGATCGCTCGTTCGACTTCGTCTTCGATCGATCGCGCGGACCTCGAGGTCGACGGCTGTTGAGGTTTCCTTGTCGGAAGCCGACGCGGCGCTGGGAGTCGTTACCTCGAGGTTTTTTTCTGCGCCTCGATCTCGCGCCCCTCCCGTGATTCCCGACTACGAAGACTATCGTTGGCTCGTGGGCGACGCGGCCGGGCACGCGCTGGCGACGCTCGCCTCGTGTTCCGGCGAGCTGCTGCAAGAGGCTTCGCGACTTCGCCGCGAGCATTCGACGGCCCGCGTCCACCTGTTGCTCGAACAGGTCGAGCTGCGGCGCCGCGGCCGAGGCAAGTTTGCCGACGCGGACCGCATGTTCTTCACGGCCCTCGGTCTGGAGCAGGCCACCGACCAAGGGACCGCGGCCTATAAGGCCCTGCGGTTCCGCCGTTGCGAGACCGGTCCTGTCTGGGATCTTTGCTGCGGCATCGGCGGAGATTTGACGGCACTTGCCCGCGGCGGCGAGGTCGTCGGTGTGGAGCGCGACCGCGTCAAGGCATTGCTGGCCCGCGCGAATTGCCAAGTGTTGACGGACCGCGTGGCAGCGCAGATTTTGGTGGCAGACGCCGAACACCTTCCCGCCGCGCCGGCGCTGTGGCACATCGATCCCGATCGACGCTCTGCCGGACGCCGCACCACGCGCGTCGAGCGGTGTCAGCCGGATGTCGATGCTCTCGATTGGCTGCGTCGTTCGTCTACGACGGGCGCCATCAAGCTGGCGCCGGCGAGCCGGGTGCCGGATGATTGGCGCCGGCAGGCCGAGCTGGAATGGCTCAGCCGCGATGGAGAGTGCAAGCAGCTTGTGGCCTGGTTCGGCGAGTTGGCGTCGGCGTCGGGGATGCGACGGGCGACGCTCATTCTCGACCGCGGGCTGCCGCCCACGATTCGTACGTTCGTCGGCCGGCCCGATTGCTCGCCGCCGGTGGCGACGGACTTCGGCCGTTACCTGGCCGAGCCTGATGCCGCCGTGCTGGCCGCCGGCCTGACGGGAACGCTCGCCGCCGAACACGGATTGTCGGCCGTTGCCGCCGGCGCGGCCTATTTGACCGGCGACCGTGCGGTCTACGATCCGGCACTCGACTGGTTCGAAATCTGCGAGGCATTGCCATTCGATATCAAGCACGTCAAGGCGGCTTTGCGCCGGCGGCAGATCGGCCGGCTGGAGATCAAAAAACGGGGCGTCGAGGTTGTTCCCGAACAGCTTCATCGCCAGCTTCGCGTGCCCGGCGACGAAAGCGCGACGCTCTTTCTGGTTCGTCGCGGCGAAAAAGTCTCGGCCGTCTTGACACGCCGGATGACTCTCGCGGCCGAGTAGCGCTTGCGACGTCATGTGGCGTCCCATTCCGCTTGGCTGACACCCTTTTGGTCCTTTCCGGCGGATTTTCGCAAGCGTGCCTTCCAAGCGGGCACGTGCCGCCGCCTTCTCTTCGGCGGTTGGTTGGCGTTCGGCGGGCGCTATCGACCAATGCACGACTTGGTCGTTGCGAAGCCGCTACCCGATCACCGATTCCAACACGCGACGCTGCTCGTCGGACAGATCGGCCACATTGCTCGATTGGTTGATAACCATCATTAAAGTATACCACGGTCCGCGAGATTTATTCGCCAGCGCGGCATTTGTCGGCCGTTCGGGACGTGTGTGGGGGAAGCTTCGTCACGGTCCCAGTCGCAGAACTCGTGAGAGATCTGGGCCTAGTCTTGCTTGCCAACCAGCTCGGGTTCTTTCTTCGAACCGAAGCCGACATTCGGCTCGGCAGAGAAACGCGCTTCATCACCGCTGAACTTCAGGACGACCGTCACGACAAACGGCGTTTCATAGAAGCAGATTTTCGCCGTGTAGGTGCCGTCTTCGGTCCAGGCGCCGCTGGCCGCCATCGGTCGCTCAGGAAACGAAGCCCAGGCCAAACGCCCTTTCCGCCACGCTCCGCGACCGCAAACGAGCCGTCGTTCCGCGCCGTCGATGCGCATGACAAGCGTCGTGACGCCGTCCTGCGCGTCGTTCGCGAGCGTGATCGACTCCAGCTTGCGATCGTTCGCCGCGAAGACGTACTTCTTGCCCGACACTTGCGCCGCAGAACCCGCGTCTTGCGGCACGCGCAGCGATAAATGCTTCAGCGTGTCGCTCAGCTTGTTGGCGCCGGCTTCGTCAGGCGGCAACGGAGACGGATTGAAGGCCGGCAGGAGCTTGTCCCAGATCAGATTCAGCACCGACTGCATATCCTTCACGCCGCTGGTGATCGCGATCACGGCATCTTGTTCGGGCAGCACGATGCAGTATTGCCCGAAGGCCCCGTCGCCACGGTAAGCTCCGTGGCGAGATCGCCAGAACTGATAGCCGTAGCCTTGGTCCCAGTCGCTGGCGGGATTGCTGCCGTTGGAAGTTTGCCGGGCGGTCGCGGCCTCGACCCACGCCGCGGGCACAAGCTGCTTGCCTTGCCATTGACCCTTCTGCAACAAGAGTTGGCCGAAGTGGGCGATGTCTTCGGTGCGGATGCTCAAGCCGTAACCGCCGGCGCTGATGCCTTGCGGGCTGGCTTCCCAAGTCGGGTGTTCGATCCCCAGCGGCTCGAAGAGGCGCGGCCGCAGGTAATCGAGCAGCGTCATGCCCGTGGCCTTCTGCACGATCGCCGACAGCATATACGTGGCCGACGTGTTGTAGTGGAAGTGCGTGCCCGGCTTGAAGGGCACGGCGTGGGCCAGGAAGGCCTTCGTCCAAGGCTGGTCCTGTGGTCGCGGCGGCTCCGTTTGCTGCCCGGTCGACATGCGGAGCAAATCGCTGACCCGCATGGCCTTGAGGTTGGCGCTCGGCTCCGGCGGGGCGTCGTCCGGAAAAAACTTCAGCACTTCATCGTCAAGGTTCAACTTGCCCTCGGCGATGGCCAGGCCCACGGCCGTGGCCGTGAAGCTTTTGCTGAGCGAATAGAGCGAGTGCCCAGCGGCGGCCTCGTAGGGCGACCACCATCCCTCGGCGACGACCTGCCCGTGACGCACCAGCATGAAGCTGTGCAGCGAGTCGATGTTTTTGTCGGCCGCCGCGACGAACGCCAGGAGGGCCGCGGACGACACGCCTTGCGCTTCCGGGGTGCTGCGCGGCAAGTCGGCCGCCATACACAGAGAGCTGTTCAAGGCGAAGCAAGCGAGCATCACGTTTTTCATGGTCGATTCAAGGAGAAAGCGAGGTAGACTGTCGAAGTGATTTCCGCCTATTCCAGGTTAGCCGCGGCGTGCCAGGCAAACAAGGACCGAGGGCGAGCTCGCTTGCGCCACCTTGCCTGCCGACAGCAAGCGAGAAGCGTAAGCGAGGAGATTAGCCATACCTGCCGCGCTTATGGTTCGGGTTCGTGTACGCCCCTGAAACAATGGGTAGTGACTCCATTTCAGCCGGTATCAAATCTAATCCGTGATTTTTAGTCGGGTTCGTGGTGATGCCTGGAAAGCGGGCAATTATTCTCCGACCGCAGGCGGGTCGATATTGCTGCGGTTCGGCTCTCTCCGGGACTGTGTTCGCCATGATCGCTGCGGTCTTTCGGTATTTCGTCAAAGAGGCGAATGGGTCGCGGCGAAGCTTGGCCTTGTGGAATTCTATCCCACCAAGAACGCCGCCGCCACGACCATCAACCACAGCAGCGTCTTCAAGCTGAACTGGGGGCGGCGCATGGGGGCTATCTCTTCAGGTCGCTAGCTTGCCGTTCCCTGAGAACTACCGGACGGCTGCCATGAGTGACATGGACGGCCACCGCGCAGATCACATAAAAAGCCCCGACGCGACCACGAAAAATACTGCAAGGTGAGCCACTATCTTTCGCAAGCTGAACTGAAAACGGCGGGACATGGGGGTAGTTTAACGCGCGGCGACGGCGGCTGCATGGCGTGCTTGGATGACACAACTGGAGCGCGCGGCGACCAAAGCCGGACGCGGGCCAACATTTTTTCAACGTGCAAAATGCTTGCCTAGTAGGTCGCCGCCAGCTATGGTTGAATTATGAGTCGTTTGGAGCTAACTGCCGTCACTGCAAAAACTTGCGTGAATTGGCCTTGAACAGAGGTCGCTTTTTTGATATAAGCAAGTCTTGCTCATATCAAAAAAGTTCCCTTCAAGGCATTGCAATCGCTCCGAACCCTGGTTATCGTCGGGGTTCTTAAATGTCGATAGGAACGAGTACCGACCGATGTAGGGCGGCCGGTGGCTCGGCAGGATGCCAGCCATTGACAGACGAAATATGCAGCCGGCCGCGCCGCTATGGTCGCGGCCTTTGTTTTGCGCAGACCGAGAGCAGCATGATTGACCCTGAACACGAGCCAACGCACAGGCCGCGGGAGGGTGCGGCGATCGCAACGATTGGATTTGGCATTCGGGTCACGTTTTACCCAGAGTTGAGGCTAGAGAGAAAAAGAGGTCATGAGTTTGCGGCTGTCTTATCAGAATTCCTGAGCATCGACAGCGACGAGATACAGAGCCATCGTTGGTCATTTGTTGCTCCGCTTGCTGGAGCCAACGAAAGCCGAATGAACATCGTCGTTAACCCGAACTCAGCCCACATTGACTTCAGGTCGCCACATCAGGAGACGGCCGAACTAAAATTCACGAATGTTCTAGAGGCCCTGGGCAAACACTTTGAGCCTAAAATCATTTTGCAATCCTCCGCGATTGTTCGCGGCACCCTGGACATCGACGGTGATTCTCGGCAATTTGTTGCGGCTCATCTGATGAACATGCCAGAGAGCAGGCATGAAAAACTTGGGCGACCATTGCACTTGCTTGGCATTCGGGTGCTTTGTCCTCCATTTAAGCGGGTTGATCCGGCGACGAACCAGGAATCTGCGGTCGAGTGGTCAGTGAACCTAAGAGTCGAGTCACTTATCGAGGATGTGCGGAAGTTATTCATCGAAGCGGACGCAGATTGGTTCGACGTGAGCCAATGGGACAGCGACGTAGTAGAAAAGAAAATCGTAACTCAGCATTTGGACGACGTAAAGAAGTATCTAGATTCTTCGGTTTTGTCTTTTTTGGTGGGAAACGGCCACGACATTTCGCCAGACGGCGGAGGTAACTTATGAGCACTGGTTTTCGTTGGGCGCGATTTGCGGAAAACGTCAAGGGGGGCTTTACAGTCGATTGGCGTCCAGATGTTTTTCGCGGTGTCGTTTGGCCGTCGGAAAACGATCAAGCGTGGCCATTTGACTCGCCTTTTGAGGAATACCTGCGCTATGAATCCGCCAGCAGTGGCGAGTCAGTCGAACGCCTTCGGGAGAGAGAAGGAAATGCGCAGAAGGAGGTGGGTCGTCTGGCCCCTTCGCAAGATAAACTACGGATTCTTGCGGAGCGCAGCACCCCACCCGCAAAATATCTCGAAGGCGATGAGTCCTCTCCATTTTAATCGGCTCCGAAATGCCGAGCAAAAACTTCAAGCAAGGTGCAATCGTTTGGGCTAAGCTCGGGCCGCGTGGTCTGTACAAGAAGCGCCCTGCAGTCATCCTAACCCGCGACTCTGAGCTAGACGCAACGAAGTCGTTTTTCGTCGCCGCCGGCTCGTGTCAGGTCTCGTCCCCCCTGGCAGCAAACGAGGTGCTTTTGCCTTCAGGCGGATCGCTGCCACATCCCTTGACTAGGCTGAAAAAACCGACGGTGATCGTGTGCGACTGGATTGAGGAAGTGACCTATTCAGACGTGATCCAATGGGGAGGCGAGACGCCCCCGACTGCGCTTTTGGAAATCCTCTCCAAACTGCCGAACCTGTAGCTGCCTACCAGCCAATTTAGACGCTAGACCCCTATCTCATCTCATCGGCTTGGCGTCAACCGCCCCGACCGACGCTGGAATGGCGGCAACCCCCGGAGTTTGCCACATGACCATCGGCCTTGTCCCCGCAATTGCCTTGGCTGTTATCGGCCTCGGCGTGCTCATTGCCGTCGTGGCGATCATCGCCCAGGGCATCGGCAAGAAGTAGCGCCCCTCGCGGCTGCTGGCGCCACGCCTAAAAACACGGCACTCCCCTAGGGAGCCAAAAGCCGGTTTTCATTTGACTTGCGAGCAAATGGAATCACTACCATACAATGCCGCCTGTTGCCGCGCGCCTCGAATCACCTTAATATACGGCGAATCCCGTTTCTGTTTGACACGCTGCGCGGAGCCATCATCCATGCGATGCAAATTTCAATGCTTGAACCTCGCCGCCAGGCGGACGACCCTGGCGGTGGCCCTGCTCTTGGCGCCGGCAACGCTCGCCGCCGCGGCGCAAAACGACGGCAAACCGGCCGACGGCACGGCGAAGTCGCCGGAAAACGCGGCGGCCCCCGCCAACAAGACGGAAGCCGCCCCGGCCCCGCCCGTAAAGCTCGGCCTGGTCACGAACGATCCGCGCGCGTTTCAGGGCTATAACCTGATGTCGCCGCTGAACTCCGATCGCACGTATCTGTTCGACATGCAAGGACGCGTGGTGCGCACGTGGCAGAGCGATTGCTCCCCATCGCTGTGCGCCTATCTTCTCGACAACGGCCACGTGTTGCGCGGCGGTTCGATCGGCATCGAGGCCCAGGTGTTCGGCCCCGGTCCGGGCGTCGGCGGCCGCATCCAGGAGTTTACCTGGGACGGCGATTTGGTGTGGGACTTTCGCTTCTACAACGCCCGCCAGCTTCCGCACCACGACATTACGCCGCTGCCGAACGGCAACGTGCTCATGATCGTTTGGGACCGAAAGACGGCCGAAGAAGTGCTGGCCGCGGGGCGCCGGGCGGAATTGACCGGAGACAGCCATCTGCTGGTCGATTCGCTGGTCGAGATCAGGCCCACCGGCAAAAGCAGCGGCGAAGTCGTCTGGGAGTGGCACCTCTGGGACCACCTGGTGCAGGACTTCGACAACGGCAAGCCGAACTACGGCAACGTGGCGGAGCATCCGGAGTTGGTCAACCTGAACTACGGCGAGGATGCGCTGGCGCCGATCGCGACCGACAAAGGCGCGGCGGACAAACTGAAAAGCGTCGGCTATATCGGGGCCAACGCCGGGCCGGGCAAGCCCCGCGCCAACCCCGACTGGACGCACTGCAACGGTGTGGCCTATAACCCCCGCCTCGACCAGGTGATGGTCAGCGTTCACAACTTCAGCGAGCTGTGGATCATCGACCACAGCACGACCACGGCCGAGGCCGCCGGCCACACGGGCGGCCGCAGCGGCAAAGGCGGCGACCTGCTCTACCGCTGGGGCAACCCGCGCGCCTATCGCGCCGGCAAGAAGGAAGATCAGAAGCTCTTCGCCCAGCACAACGCCCATTGGATCGTCCAGGGTCTGCCCGGCGAAGGTCACGTGCTGGTTTTCAACAACGGCGGCAACCGGCCCGACGGCAGCTATTCGTCGGTCGACGAGTTGGTTTTGCCCGTCGATTCACAGGGGCGCTACGAGCGTCAGGCGAGTACGGCTTACGGTCCGGACGGGCCGGTGTGGAGCTACACCGCGCCGAAGAAGACCGACTTTTATTCGTTCTTCATTTCCGGGGCGCAGCGTCTGGCGAGCGGTAACACGCTGATTTGTTCCGGCGCCAACGGCACCCTCTTCGAAGTGACGCCGGAGAAAGAAGTCGTCTGGAAATATGTCAATCCCATCAAGGGCGGCCTGGGTTCGCCGGGCGGCTTTGGTCCGCCGCCGCGGCCCGGCGTAATGATGCCGCCGATCGCACGCGTGCTGCTGGCGCTTGGGCCAGAGCAAGCGGCGCAGCTCGACGAGGTGCAGCAAGACGTCGATCGCAGGCTTGCCAAGTTGCTGACGGCCGATCAATGCCAGCAACTCGCCGAGCCGCATCCGCCGGAGCAGCCCACGCAGCCGCAGTCGCAACCGCCGGCACCAGGCAGTTCCGGCCCGACCTTCCAGGCCGGCCAAGTCTTGTCGGCGGCGGAGCAACGACGGTTGAAGCTCTCCGACGAGCAAACGAAAGAACTGACCGCGCTGCAGAAGGAGGTCGATGGGCGGCTCGACAAGATTCTGAGCGACGAGCAGCGGAAGCAAACCAAGGGCGGATTCGCGTTTGGTGGTCCGCCGCCGGGCGGCCCTGGAGCGGGTGGTCCTAGCGGGCCGCCCCAGCCCGGCCAGCTTCTGCCGCCGTTTCTGCGAGGCGGCTTGAATCTGACGGACGAGCAGAAAAAGCAACTCGACGAGTTTCAATCGCGGGCCGACGACGGGCTCGCCAAGCTCCTCAGCGACGAGCAACTGAAGCAGTTCAAAGATCCGCGCGGTGCGGGCAGCCTGCCCCAGCCGGGCCAGTTCATGTCGCCGGCCCTGCAAGCTCGCTTGAAGTTGACCGCCGATCAGAAGAAGGAACTGCGAGCGCTGCAAAAAGAAGCCGACGCCAAGCTCGCGGAATTATTGAACGAAGACCAGCGGAAGCAATTCGAAGAGATGCAGGCCAACGCGGCCCGCGGCGGGTTGTTCGCGGCCGGCGCCGGCGGAGCGAGAGGTCCCGGCGGCCCGCCCGGGGGACCCGGTGGCGCGCCGGGTGGGCCTGGTATGCCGCCCGGCGCTGCGGCGGTCTTCGGCTCGTCGGGCGTGATGCCGGTGTTTCGCGTCTACCGTTTCGCGGCCACCCATCCCGGCCTGGCCGGCAAGCACCTTGTGCCCGGCAAGACGCTTGAAGAGATCGAGCCGAAGCAGCCGAAGAGCCCGCCCGCCCAAGCCGACACGGCTGAGTCCAAATCAGTGCAAGCCGTCGGCGCCAAGACCAAATGAGTTGCATGCATTTGCTATCGGACGCAGAATCGCCGACAATGCAGGCGATGATCGACGCGAAACCCACCAGCAGCTTGACGAGAGGAATCCATGCCGGACGTAGTTCCGTACATTGATGAATCGCTTGATGAAATCGATGATGAATCGCAACGGTTCTTGCCCGGATTGGATGTCGAAGAAAACGCCGACCAGGAGGGCGAGGAGTATTACGCAGTCGAATACTCCATCTCCAGCTACGGTGCAGATTACCCGGTCGACGGCCTGGTAAAGCGGATCGACGCGGGCAGCATCTTCATCCCTCCTTTTCAACGCGGCTACGTCTGGAACATCTATCGTGCGTCGCGGTTTATCGAATCCCTGTTGTTGGGCTTACCCGTGCCGGCCATCTTCTTGTCTCGCGATGAAGGAACGCAAAAACTGCTGGTGATCGATGGCCAGCAGCGGTTGCGCACGCTGCAGTACTACTATGACGGCGTCTTTCCGGCCGCTGAGGCGGCGTTCAAATTGAAAGGGGTCAATGCGCGCTTTGAAGGATCGACCTACAAGACCCTCCGCGAAGAAGACCGCCTCCGACTCGACGACTCAATCCTCCACGCCATCATCGTCAAACAGGAAAAGCCGCTCGACGAGGATCCATCGAGCATTTATCACATTTTTGAACGGCTTAACACGGGGGGCGTGTTGCTGCAACCGCAGGAGATTCGCAGTTGCATTTTCCATGGGCCATTATCGAAGCTTTTGCACGAGTTGAATAGCGATGTGCGATGGCGCGCGATTTTCGGCAAAGTCAGCAGCCGAATGCGCGACCAGGAATTGATTCTCCGCTTCTTCGCTTTGTTCTACAATCAGAGCGATTACTCCAAGCCGATGAAGGAGTTCCTTAATCGCTTCATGGCGCACCACCGGTCATTGAATGCTGGCACGGCTGCCGAGTTTCGCCGCGCGTTCGAGGAGACCGTTCGCCTGATATACGACGCTTTGGGCACGAAGGCCTTCAAGCCAAAACGCGCCGTAAATGCCGCGCTTTGCGATGCAGTCATGGTTGGGACCGCATCCCGACTGAAAGCCGGCCTTGTCGAAGATGCCGCGGCCATGAAGGCCGCCTATGCGGGCCTGCTGGCGAATGCGGATTTCCAGGCAGCGATCGGCTCGGCGACCACGAACGACGCCAGCGTACATGCCAGGCTGAAACTCGCGCGCGGGGCGTTCGCAACCGTCCCATGATGACGAAAGAGTTGGCGGGCGCTCGCGACCGCATCAACAGTTTGCTGGCGAGGGTCGCCGAGATTGACGACGCCGAAATGCAGTCTCACTGGGCGCGTTACTTGTGCGTGTTGGTTTGCGGCTTTCTAGAGGTTGCCGTGGCCGAACTATTCATGCAGTATGCCGAGAACCGGGCGGAACCGAAGGTGGCCAGATTTGTGGCGAAGCACCTGCGGCGCTTTCAGAATCCGAAGATGGCCAGAATTCTCACGGTGATCGGGGAATTCAGCACGGAGTGGCGCGACGAAATCGAGTTAGCAACCAACGGCCAGCTTGCCGACGCTGTGAACAGCGTCGTGGCAAACCGGCATCTGATCGCGCATGGTCGTAGCGTTGGGATCAGCTACGTGCGCGTCAAAGACTACTTCGCCTCGGTACTCAAGGTCGTCGAATTGCTTGACGCACAGTTGGCGTAGCCCTCGCACATCGAAGCTAAGATGAAAGTTTACCAAGAATGAGAGCAATGCTGAGAGAACCCGCGCCAGCCTCCGGAAATGCTTCACCCACGTCCGCATACAGAGCCGGGCTGCTGCTGCTCGCGATCGCCCTCGTGTTGTTTGCTCCGCGCACGGCCCACGCTTACATCGGACCGGGCGCCGGCTTCGCCCTGGCTGGCTCGTTTCTGGCGGTGTTCGCCGCGGTCGGTTCGGCCATCCTGCTGCTGCTCACCTGGCCCGTTCGATTGCTGTGGCGAATTGTGTTTCGCAAGCGGGCTCCGGCCCGCAGCCGCGTCAAACGGGTGGTCATCCTGGGCTTGGACGGTCTCGACTACGGACTTACCGAACGATTGCTGGCCGAAGGCAAGCTGCCCCATCTCGCCGCGCTGCGCGACAAGGGCTGCTTCAGGCCGTTGGCCAGCACGTTGCCGCCTATCTCGCCCGTGGCCTGGTCGTCATTTCAAACCGGGGTCAATCCGGGCAAGCACAACATCTTCGACTTTCTTACGCCCGACCCGCATACCTATCAGCCCAAGCTCAGCTCGGTCGACATCCGGCCGCCGCGACGCACGCTGCGCCTGGGCAAACTCAACATTCCGCTGGGCAAGGCCGACGTGCGGCTGTTGCGCAAGAGCAAGCCGTTCTGGAACGTGTTGAGCGAGTACGGCATTTTCAACTGCATCCTCCGCGTGCCGATCACCTTTCCCGCCGAGAAACTGCGCGGCGTGCAACTCTCGGCCATGTGCGTGCCCGACCTGCGCGGAACGCAAGGCATGTTCTCTCATTACACCACCAGGCCGCCGCAGGAGGGAGAAAAAACGGGCGGCGAAGTCCACACGGTCGTGCGGCAAGGCAACACCGTGCGGGCAGAACTGATCGGCCCGCCGCATCCGCTCGACCCTGCCCGCGGAAATCTGAAGCTGCCATTCGTCGTGACCATCAAAGACGATGGCCGCGCGACCCTCAAGGTGGGCGGCGCGAAGCAGGAACTTGTGCCGGAGCAATATACCGACTGGGTGCGTGTCCGCTTTCGCATCATGCCCGGAATGAGCGTCACCGGCGTGTGCAAGTTCCTGCTGTTGCGGACGACGCCCGATCTCGACTTGTACGTCACGCCCATCAACATCGATCCGGAAAGCCCGGCGATGCCCATCGGTTATCCGGCGGTGTATCCGGTTTACCTGGCGAAGCGGCAAGGCGCCTTCGCCACGCTCGGCCTGGCCGAAGACACGTGGGCGTTGAACGAGCACGTGCTGCGCGACGAGCATTTCGTGCAGCAATGCGTCGATTTCGACCGCGAACGCGAGGCGATGTTTTTCGACAGTCTCGACAAAGTCCCCAGCGGCGTGTGTGTGTGCGTGTTCGACGGCACCGACCGCATGCAGCACATGTTCTGGCGGTATCTCGACGAACAGCATCCCGCTCGGCCGAAGGACATTCCTGGACCGCTTCGGCACGTGATCGAAGACCTTTACCAGCGCATGGACGGACTGGTGGGCCGGACCGTCGCCAAATGCGGCGACGATGGTACGATGCTGATGGTCCTCTCCGACCACGGCTTCAACACCTTCCGCCGAGGCATCGACCTCAACCGCTGGCTGGAAGAGAACGGCTATTTGGTGGTCGATGACGCGCGGCGCCACGAGGAGCACCTGGCCGGCGTCGATTGGTCGCAAACCCACGCTTTCGCCCTGGGCCTGACCGGCATTTTCGTCAACCTGCAAGACAAGTATGCTCAAGGCATCGTGGCTGCCGGCGAAGCCGAGGCGTTGCGGCAGGAAATCGCCGGGCGTCTGGCGAGCTTGGTCGACGCGCAGACGGGCACGAAAGCCGTCAAGCGGGCGTATCTCGCCCAGCACGTTTATCGCGGGCCGTACAAGGACCAGGCGCCGGACGTAATTGTGGGTTACGAGCGGGGCTATCGCGTTTCGTGGGAAGCGGCGATCGGCAAGACGACGCGGCAGGTATTTCACGACAACACGAAAGCCTGGAGCGGCGATCATTGCGTCGATCCTTCGGTGGTGCCGGGCGTGTTGTTTTGCGACCGCCCGATCGAGACCGAAAACCCGCGGCTGCTCGACATCGGCCCCACGGTGCTCGACCTGTTCGGCATTGACGTGCCTGACTATATGGACGGCAAGCCGCTGGCGGTTATCTTGCCATCGGGGTAGTGATTCCGTCGACAAAAGATTCAGAGGTCAGCACATCAAAAGCCAAGGCACTTCGTAGCCGCCCCGCCAACGCTAGAATAGGGGCATGACCAAACCACCATTGCCCTTCTTCATAGACGGTCTGCGCAGCGGAATGCCGCGGGACACAGCCCTCGGCTGATGCCACCTTCGTGGCTGCCGTGGTATGTCCGACGGCAGCGCGTGAGCCGCGCGGAATCCGAAAGGGGGCGACCCCCGATCGCCAGCAAGCGGACCGCTAACCCTGCCCGCTTTTCAGGCACCAGAAAAAAACCGCCCTGCAACCGCTCGTGATTTCGGCTGTTGAGGGGACCGCCCCCTCGCACGCGGGCGTTGCCGTGGTAGAATCGGGACATGGAAACCATCAAAAACCTGAGCGACATTGCTCCGCAAGACTTACCGGCGCTCGAACGGCTGATCGGCGCACCGCTCGATCCCTTGCGGCATCAGGCGGTGGTCGTGCGCGTACTGCCCGTGGCTTCGTCGATGGTCGGCTCAGCAGCGGCCGGCACGCTGCCCGAATGGTGCGACGTGCTCGAAGGGTTCTCCGACGAGGATCTCGAAGAATTTGACGCAATCCTGGCGGACCGCCCGAAACTATCCCATTAGGGTGCGACATGGTGGCCAGCCTGCTTGACACGAACACCGTGTCAGACATCATCCGCGCGGCGGCAAAGCGGCACGCTTCGGTCACCGTCCATGCGTCACTCTACTTGCAGGCGTATGGCTGGTTTTCGTTCTCCGAACTGTCGTGTTATGAAGTACTTCGCGGACTCAGGAAGAAAGGTGCCACAAGGCAGCTTGCTCATTTCGATCGCTTCTGCCAGCCGGCAGACCGGAAGGCTGTGTCGATGGAGATCCTCGATTCCGCCGCTTCACTTTGGGTCGAAAGTCAGCGCCAAGGCCGGATTGTGGGCGACTGCGACCTCATTATCGCAGCGACGGCGCAGTTCTTCAAGTTGGGCCTCGTGACCTCCAACACCAAGCACTTCAATTGGATTGGCGGATTGCAACTTTTCGATTGGCGGCAGCCATGAGTGAGCCATCGCGTCGAAAGCCGAACCGCCGCACCTTTCTTAAGCGCTCGGCCCTGGCCGGCGCCGCCGTGGGAGCCGCCGCCGGCGCCTATTGGGTCGGCGGCAGGCGGCGGGCGGCGCGAAGCCTGGGCGAAAAAGTCATCGTCATCGGCGTCGACGGCATGGATCCGCGGCTGTGCGAAACGATGATGAGTGAGGGTCTGCTCCCCAACCTGGCCAAGCTGCGCGCCAGCGGCGGCTTCAGCGATCTGGGCACGAGCATTCCGCCGCAAAGCCCCGTGGCCTGGGCCAACTTCATCAACGGCGCCGGACCGGGCTCGCACGGCATCTTCGACTTCGTCCATCGGCACCCGCACGAGCAGTGCGCCCCGTTCTATTCCGCGGCCGAAACCGTCGACGGCAAGACCGTGCTCCGCCGGCAAGGCGTTCCCTTTTGGGACTTTCTCGACGCGGCGGGAATTCCGTCGACGTTCTACGATTTGCCGTCCAATTATCCGCCCAGCCCGTCGCAGCACGGCCACCATCGCTCGCTCGCCGGCATGGGAACGCCCGACATGCTGGGCACCTACGGCACCTATCAGCACTTCGCCGACAACAATCCGCTGGAACCGGCCGAAGACACGGTCGGCAAGCGGTTCGTGCTGTCGTTCGACGATGACAAGGCGGAAGCGACCCTCGTCGGACCGACGAATACCTTGCTCGACAATCCGGAGCCCATTGCCACCTCGTTTCAGGTGTTCCGCGACCGCGCCGCCGACGCGGCGCTGATCGAAGTGCAAGGCCAAAAGATTCTGCTCAAGGCGGGCGAGTGGAGCCGCTGGACAAAAATCAAGTTTCCCCTGGCCTGGTACGCTCCCAACATCACGGGCATCTGCCGCTTCTATCTGCAGGAGGCTTCGCCGAACTTCAAGCTGTACGTCACCCCCATCAACATCGACCCCAGCGCGCCCGCGGCGCAACTTTCTGAGCCGGCTTCGTTTATCCAGGACGTGTCGGAACGGCTGGGACTGTTCTACACCACGGGCTTTCAGGAAGACTACAATGCCCGCAAAGACGGCGTGTTCCGCGACGACGAGTTCCTGCGGCAAGCCAACATGGTGCTCGAAGAGCGGCTGGCGCTGTTCGATGACGCGGTCGACGACTACGACGACGGCCTGCTGTTTTTCTATTTTTCCAGCAGCGATCTGCAATCGCACATCTTCTGGTGGACCTCTCACGACAAGCATCCGGTGCGGTCCGACGGCGAAGCAAAGAAATACTTCGAGCATGTCCGCCGGCTCTACCACCGGCTCGACGCGGCGGTGGGCGATCTCTACGATCGTTACGGCCCGAAGGCCACGATCATCGTGATGAGCGATCACGGCTTCGCCAATTTTGCGATGCAGTTCAACCTCAATTCCTGGCTGCGGGCCTTGGGCTATCTCGGTCCGCCGGAATGCACGTCGATCATGAAGGACGTCGACTGGTCGCAGACCGTGGCCTACGGGCTGGGACTCAACGGGCTGTATCTGAATCTGAAGGGCCGCGAGCGCGAGGGCATCGTCGAGCCGGGCGAGGAGCGGGAGGCCCTGCTGACGGAGTTGGCGACGCGGTTGGAGGCGGTGACCGATTCCAACGGCCAGCGCGTGATCCGCAACGTTTATCGGGCCGACCAGGTGTATTCGGGCAATGCCACGGCACTGGCGCCCGATTTGATTGTCGGCTATTGCCGTGGTTATCGGGCGTCGTGGGCCACGTCGCAGGGCGACCTCACGGACGACGTGTTGTTGCCCAACGACTCGGCCTGGAGCGCCGACCACTGCGCCGACGCGCTGGAGGTGCCGGGACTGCTTGTGAGCAACCGCCCCCTCCGCGGCAAGAATCCAAAATTGATCGACGTGGCGCCTTCGATTTTGGGTGTATTTGGCTTGAACGTGCCGTCGTCGATGACGGGCAGGGACGTTTTCAAGGGTTGACCTTCCGGAGTTGAAGGGACCATTGGGGGTGCAACCCAACTGCACTTCCTGATTTCGGGCGGATCTGCCATACTCCGCGGCCCTTTTCCCGGCCTGGCTGGTGCCTGGACGGCCAGAGGTTTTGGAGTTGCCGCAGCACGTGATGTCCCGCCGGCCCTTGACGATTTTCTTTTCCGTCGGCGAACCGAGCGGCGACCTGCATGCCGCCAACCTGATTCGCGCGCTGCGCGGCCGTCGCGGCGACATTGTGTGCGTCGGCTATGGCGGCCCGGAGATGGCCCGCGCCGGCTGCCGGCTGCACGCCGATCTCACGGCCCTGGCGGTGATGTGGTTCCTGCGGGCGATCCTCAACCTGCACAAGTTTCTGGCGCTGGTTTCGCGGGCCGACCGCTACTTCCGCCACGAGCGGCCCGACGCCGTGGTGCTGGTCGATTATCCCGGCTTCAACTGGTGGATCGCCCGGCGGGCCAAGGCCCACGGCATTCCGGTGTTCTATTACGCCCCGCCGCAGGTCTGGGCCTGGGCAAGCTGGCGCGTGAAGAAGATGCGGCGCTTGGTAGACCACGTGTTGTGCAGCCTGCCCTTCGAAGAAACCTGGTTTCGCCGGCACGGCTGTCATGCCACGTTCGTCGGCCATCCCTATTTCGACGAAGTGCGGCGTCGCGACCTGGACCAGGCGTTTCTCGACGAGCAGATCGCCCGCGACGGGCGGCTGGTGACGCTGTTGCCCGGCTCGCGCACGCAAGAGGTCGAGAACAACCTGCGATGGTTCTTGAAGGCGGCGGCACGGATACACGCGGCGCTGCCCGACGTGCGGTTCGCGGTGGCCAGCTTCAAACCGCACCAGGCGGAATATGCCCGGCGGCTGGCGGCCGAAAGCGGACTGCCGATCGAGGTCTACCTGCGGCGCACGCCGGAGCTGATCGAACTGGCCGACTGCTGCATGGCCGTGTCGGGATCGGTGTCGCTGGAGCTGCTCTATCACAGCAAGCCGACGGTGATCCTGTATTACGTGAGCCGGCTGGCGATTTTCGTGCAGAGCTTTTTCCGCCGCGTGAAGTACATCACGCTGGTGAACCTGCTGACGGCCGACGAGTTGTTTCCCGACGACGTGACGCCCTACGATCCCGACTCGCCCGGCGACCGGCACGCGCTGTTTCCTGAGTATCTCACCTGTCTCGACCGTTCGGAGCGGCTGGCGCGGCACGTCATCGACTGGCTGGCCGATGAACCACGGCGGCGGCAGCGTATCGGCGAGTTGGCCAGGCTGAAGCGGCGCGTGGGGCACGGCGGCGCGTCGCGTCGGGCCAGCGAATACATTTTGCGGGCGCTGGGACGAAGTCCGGCGGTCGTTCCGAGGCCGCACTTCTTGCCCGGCATGCCCGTCGCCAGTAGCGGCGGCGCGGCGCGCAACTGGTCGTAGGCTGGGACCAGCGAGCTGGCGAGCGCCGGCCCACCATTTGAGGCGTCAGGTTTCAGGCGACAGGCGTCAGGAAAGCTACCGCAGGAACCACGGCGTCGTCGTCGAATCGCTCTTGAAGAACTTCAACAGTTGCCCGCCGACCTTTGGCTGCCCGCTCGGCGACTCGTGCGTGCCGTCCTGGGCAAAATCGGCCTCCGCATAACTCAGTCCGTCGGCGTTGGCCTTCGTGCCGTTGGCCCATAAATAAGCGCCCCAGCTCAGCCAAGGCGCCTTGACCGGTCCACGGGCAAGATCGAAGTTCAAATCGGCCTCGCCGCCCAACTGCCGCTCGATCAGCCATTTCACCGAGAAGCCCGATTCATAGGCATAAGGTTCGGGATTGAGCGGCGTCTTGGCATAACCGCCGTAGGTCCGCGGCGAAAGATAGCACAACTTGACGTTGGGAAATCGCTCCGGCAGGATGCGCACGTTGCGGGCCAGATCGCGCTGCAGCTTCTCCGCGTACTTTGGAAAACCTTGATTGGGGGCAGCCTCCGCCTGCTTGATCCACACGGCCTGCACCTGGGCCCGACTCACGCCGGCCGCTTTTAGCCGCTCGTCGACGGTCGACCAATACTTTTGCCCAGCTCCGCCGTCGTCGGGGTCGGCGATGCGGTCGGCCGTCATGCCGCCTTGGGCGCCGTTGACGATCACCAACTGGGGATTCTTTTGCGGGTCGCCGTCGGCCAGCCGCTTGAACGCTTCCGACGCCTGCGCGGTGTTGCTCATGCCAACGGTGAGCAGTACGATTCTGCCGTTTGCATCAGGCTTCCCCTCTTCGTCGAGCGGCTGCACCCGCGATGCCAAATTCAGGCCAGCGGCTTCGTGGTCTGCGGGGCGGTCGTTCTTTCCGTCCGGATAAAGACCACCCTGGAAGCCGTGGTATTCGTCGCGACCCAATTCGGGCAGCGGTTTGAAAGCCGAAGTATCGACCTTGGCGACGGGCCTCGCTTGCCCGCCCGCGGATGCATTGCCCGGTCGGCCGGCTGGTCCGCCCAGCTTGAGGCCCAGGAGCGTGTTAGGGTCGCTATCGAGCCTCCGGAACATGATCGCCGTGCCTGGTTTGAGACGCTCGTCGCTGAGCCGCGCGGCGATCGGCTTAAACTCGGCATCCATCAAACGGGTCTGTTCGGCGATCTTGAACTCCTGCTCCTTGTCGGCGAACGCGATGGTGACCGTCCCTTTTTCGCGGTCGATTTTTTTGAGCGTCCCAGGGCGCGGGCCGTCCTGGGCACGCGCGTGTTGCGCGGCAACGATACAGGCGACCGTCGTGAGGCCGACGAGGAAAAGTGTTCGGCACATGGTTTACCTCCAATTTGGCATTCGGGCTCCAAACGGGCGAAATCGCAAACTGCGGTCGAATTTCGACGCGAGTCGAGTCTACCGCGGCGACAATACGGTATCAACAAGCTCGTTCCGACGTACCGTGGCGCCCCCCGCGTCGCGTTACTTTTCAGCAATCTGAACGAGCAATTAGGCACAATCGACCCCCGCGGCCGGCGTGGACGTCCTCGACCTGATTCCAACGACCTGTCGCCACCCATAAGTCTGAAACGCACCAAGATTTGCTTTCTAACATGTTTGTCACAGCGAGCGGCTTGGTGGCTGCTTCTCTTTTTCGACGTCGCCCGCTTGCGGCGCGTTGCCCTGCTGCGTGTGGCGGTGAGCCGAACTCGGCTCGCAGGTGCCGCTCATTCACGTCTTGACGCCGAACCGCGGCAGGACCCAGGCCTGCAGAACGATCCACAGCACCACGATCGCGATGGGAAGCAACAGTTCCATGTTTTGTCTCGCAGTCTTGAAGGGGAAATTGCCGAGCATAACGCTTACTTCGGCAAAGCGCGTGCCAGCGGTTGTTTCGGCCATTTTGGCAGTCTATCGCCCGGTCAGCGCGCGAAACCGCACGCTGTAACGCGCGGCACCCCCCTATCGAGAATTGCCGCGCGGGAACCCTCCGTAGAGCCGTTCGAGCGCCGCCAACACGACGCCGGCCAGCAGGGCGTTGCCGTGCTGGTTGGGGTGCAGCCCGTCGTCGCTCAAGTACGGGCCGCCCAGCCATATTCCTGGCGGGGCAACCGGGCTGGTGAGCACGAAGCGGCGAATCACCGTGTCCGAAATCAACTCCAGATCGTGCTCGCGAGCGATCTGCCGCTCCAAGCCGGCGTAAGGGTCGATGATGAAGCCGCGCGGCACCTCGATGAGCACGACTTCGGCGTGGGCCTTGCGAGCGGCCGCGATCAACGTTTCCAGGTTGCGCTTGGTCGCCGCACGGCTGGCCGTCTTCAGCAACGTGGGATCTTTCAAAAAGTCATGGCCGCCGAGTTCGATCACCACGGCCTGCGGCTTCGCCGCCACAAAATCGGGCAGCTTTTTCAGCGCTTCGGCCGACGTCACGCCCGGCTGGCCGAGGTTCAGCACCGGCACGCCGACCAATTCGGCCAGCACTTCGGGATAGCCGCCTTTCTTCGTGTAGGAGGTCAGACTGTCGCCGATGCAGACGATGGGGCGACGGTCGAGCGGGGCCACCGCGTGGTTGGCGCGTACCGCACGGTAGGAATCGAGAGCGAAGCCGAGCCAGGCCAGCCAGATCACGCTCGGCAGCAGGAAACGCCGGTGTTGTTCTGAGATTCTGAATACCGACATCGAGGTCGCGATGCCTGCCGCGGCCGAGGCCATGAAAACCCACAGGCCCACAGGCCAGTCAACTCGCTTCACCAGAATCACGGCGGCCGGCGCCATCAAGTAAAACGCGGCCGGCCGCCGGCGCACCGCGGCCACGGTATAAGCGGCCAACCAGCACGCCGTCATGGCGACGATTCCAGACGGAAAGGTCAGGAGCGACGCGGCTAGGGCGAGGACGATTGCCAACGTGCGGCAAATACGCCTGGCGGATTCGCGGACGGAACTGCTTCCACGTGACATTTATTCTTCGACTCTCGGCGCTTCGACCGGCACGGCCGGTTGGCGCGGGGCGTGCTGCTCGGCAATCGTCTGGCCGAGGGTGCGGGCGATGAACGACAAGACGATCAACACGACGGCTACCAACGGCACCTGCCAGATATAGCCCGCCGAGGCGGAAGCCGCGCGACGCCGGCCCAGCGCGCGGCCGCCGGACAAGCGCGTGTCGCGCGCAGCCGCGCGACGCGGGGTGGGCGGCAAAAGCCGGTCGAGATCGAGCGCCGGACGCGGGGGCGGCGGCGCGCTGGCCGCCCGAGGCGGCGCCGTGGCCGGCGCCGCGGGCACGTCGATCGACAGATCCGAATGACGTGCCGAACTGTGGCTGGGCGGCGGCGGTGCGCTCGGGCCGCGGAGCTGAGCGTCATACTTGGCGCGCTTCCGCGGATCGACCAGGCACAGCCGCGCGGCGGCGATTTCGTTCAAAATCCGCGTGGCGTCGTCGGCGTGCGGCCCGGTCTGAAAATTCCGCACGAACGAGCTTTGCCGCAGCACCGCGGCCTCGATCACGTCCAGGTCCCGCTCGTCGGGCTGAATGCCCAAAAGCTGGTAGTGCGTCGGCGGCCGCCGGTCTTCGGGAATGCCCAGCCACTTGCGATACGGGTCGAACATTTCAGGAACCCTTGCCCATCCCCTCGCTCGGAGTGTATCTTCAAACGTTGCCGGCCGATGGTAGCGGGGCAACAGACGAACGGAACTGTGGCTCCTCTAGTGTACGATTTGGTTGGCCGTCGCGAAAGCGAGATTCCCCGGCGCCCCGCCGAAAAGTTCGCCGTCTACATCCAGATCCATGCCCGCCAACCTTCGCCTGCTGCTCGAAAAGCACGGTTTCGACTTTCTCGAACCGCTCTGCCAAGAGTTGGTGGGACAGCCGGCCACGGTGCTCGACGACGAGGAATACGCCGAACGCGTCGTGCAGGACGGCTGGCGGCGGACACCGATGCAGATGCGGCTGCTGCCGCCGGAGACCCTGCGCTGGAATGAGTTCTGCTTTGCCCTGCGGCCGCGCGTGTTTGACGGTTCCAGCGGCACGGTGCGGCTGCGGCCCAATTGGCGGACGGCGGCGGCCGAAGTGGCCGAGCAGTTTGGCGAAGGTGCGGCCCACGACAGCGACGACGCCTCCCCCGTGGCCCTGCTCGACGAGGAACTTGGCCCGGCCGCCCACGAGACGGCCGAGATTCCGCGGGGAAAAAGGGCCTCCGCTTCGCAGCGACCAGCCGCGGCTGATGAGCACGCCGTGGGCATCGACCTGGGCACCACCTATTCCGTCGTGGCCTACGTCGATCATCAGGGGCGGCCGACCAGCGTTCCCAACGCCAACGGCGATGTGCTGACGCCCAGCGTGGTGCTGTTCGACAACGAGGGGACCGTTGTCGGCCGCGAGGCCGTGCTGGCCTCGACGCTGGAGCCCGACCGCGTGGCCGAGTGCGTCAAGCGCGACATGGGAAACAAATACTACCGCAAGAAGATCGGCGGCGAGTCGATTCCCCCGGAGGTGATTTCCAGCTACATCCTGCGCCGCTTGCGGGCCGACGCCGAGCGGAAGCTGGGAAAGGTCGCCAAGGCCGTGATCACGGTGCCCGCCTATTTTGACGAAACCCGCCGCCGGGCCACGATGGATGCCGGGCGTCTGGCCGGTCTGGAGGTGCTCGACATCATCAACGAGCCGACGGCGGCCGCCATCACTTACGGGTACCAGGAGGGTTTTCTCGACCGGTCGGGCAAGGTCCAGAGCGACACGCCGATGCGGGTGCTGGTCTACGATCTGGGCGGCGGCACGTTCGACGTCACCGTGGTAGAGATGAGCAACCAGTCGTTCAAGGCGATTGCCACCGACGGCGACGTGCGGTTGGGTGGCAAGGACTGGGACGAGAAGCTGGTCGAAATGGCCGCCGCCCGGCTGACCGAGGCGGTGGGCGAAGACCCGCGGCACGACCCGGAAACGCTGCAAGAGATGTCGATTGCCGCCGAGACGGCCAAGAAGACGCTTTCGGAGCGGGCGAAGACCGCGATGTACGTCAGCTATCGGGGCAAGCGGCACAAGGTGGAGGTCACGCGCGAGGAATTCGAGGAAGCGACGGCGGCTTTGGTGCTGCGCACGCGGACCACGGCCGAAATCGTGGTGCTGCAAGCCGGGCTGACCTGGCCGCAGATCGACCGGGTGGTGGTGGTGGGCGGCGCCACGCGCATGCCGATGATCACGCACATGCTGGGCGAGCTGGCGGGCCGCAGCGTCGACCATTCGGTCTCGGCCGACGAGGCGGTGGCCCACGGCGCGGCCCTGTACGCCGATCTGCTGTTGCAACAAAAGGGCGGCGGCTCCGGCCACACCGAGTTTTCGGTGACGAACGTCAACTCGCACAGCCTGGGCGTGATCGGCATCGATCCGCTGACGCGGCGCCAGCGGAACCAGATCCTGATTCCCAAGAACACGCCGCTGCCCCATTCGGCGGCGCGGCGTTTCAAGACGTTTCGCGCGAACCAGCCGAACGTGAAGATTTCGGTGATGGAAGGCGAGAGTGCTTCGCCCGAATCGTGCATCGAGGTGGGCATGTGCGTCATCCAGAGTCTGCCGCCGAACTTGCCCGCCGGCTGGCCCGTGGAGGTGCGTTACACCTATCGCGAGAACGGCCGCTTGCAGGTGTCGGCGAGCCTGGTGGGGCACGCCGCTCGCGTCACCACCGAGTTCGTGCGCGACAACAGTCTCTCGGACGACGACCTGATGCTGTGGGCCGAATGCCTTTCTGCGGAGGCCAAACGGGCGGAATGGTAGCCCGCTTGCTCCGCAAGCGGAACGCGGCCGAGAATGAGACATTGGCGGTGGCTGGGGCAGAGCCTGGGCCGTTAAAAAGTTGGCCTTGCGATGGTTTCGTTGTTATACCGATCTAGTTCCGCCACGACGGGGCTTGCCCCTCGTTGTTCTACACAAGTCCGACGCCGCGGCGCGGCCGTTGCGTTTCCCAGTCCCGTAGGGACGGTAGAGTTTAGCCAGGGCGCAAGCCCACGGACGAGGGACGCCAACGATCCGCGCAGCCGCGTAGCGGCGACAGAGCGCGTGGTGCGCTACCTCTCTCGCCGCTGCGCGGCTTGCCTAATCTACCGCATCGGTACCGTGGGCTCGCGCCCACGGCTAAACTATCTTGCCGCTACGCGGCTGACGCGCGAGACGTGTAGAACAACGAGGGCTTGCCCCGGTGGCGTGGGATTTCCCGACGGAACAAAATCCAGCGCGACTATAAATCGTCAAAGCTGGCCAAAAGGCCAAGTTTTCACCGGCCCAGGCAGAGCCTGGCCAAGTGGCGGCTGGCACTTCGTTCATCTCGGCGGCCAGGCGATGCCCCGGTTGGACGCACCGGGGCACCGCTTGGCCGCCACGCTCTTGAAGGGCGCCAGCCGCTATCGGGCCAAGCTCTGCCCCAGCCATCGCTTTTCCTCACGGCAAAATGTCTCATTCTCGGCCGCGAGAAGTATCGCTCGCGGCGAAAGTGCGGCCTGAACCGCTTACCGCAACTTCACCTCGTCGCCGCCGGCCTTGGTGAACATGGCGCGGACGCTGGTGGCATCGGTGGCCTTGGACACGAACTTCACCGTTCCGTCGGCGAAGGCCGCATAAAAGCCTTTGCCGTGGCCGCGAAACGGTCGCACGGCGTCATGGTCCGCGGACGTCTCGATATCGACGGGCTTGGTCCAGGGAATCCGCTGGAGGCTCTGCAAAACAAGAATCGTCTCGCCGGGAGCATCGGCCACGCTCTCGCGCCGGGCGGGCGCCGCGGCGTCGAACAGCGTGCCCTTGCCGGTGACCACAAAATAGTCGGCGTCACCTTTTTGCGACCATAAGCTGGTGCTGTAGATGCTGGGAATCTTCTCGACCAGCGGCTTGTTGTGCTCGCTGTCCCAAGGTTCGTCGAGCCGGTACTCGTCAAACAGCTTCTGCTCGCCGAGATAGGGCAACAATTCCACGCGCCAACTGTGCAAAGTCTTGCCGTCCGGGCCAACGACCGCCGCAGACGGGTAATGTCCATGTTCGGCGTGGTAGGCGTTCATCGCCGCAGCCAGCCGCCCCAGCTTCGCGATATGCGCCTGCTCATCCTCTTTCTCCCGCGCCTTGTACTCGTTGGTCTGCCGATCGACGAGGGCCTGTGTCGCCTGGGCGATCTCGGCGACAAACGCGGCGCCAAGCTTTCCTTCCACATCGACCCGTGCCCCGTTTACGTTGACCTTCAAATTGGCAAGCGCCTCCATGAGAGGTCCACTGACGTTGATTGGCTGGTATTCCTTGGGCATATCAGACGGCTGCAACAATTGTGGGATCGCCATCTGAGCTAACGCCAAAGTGGCCTTGGCCGCCTGAGTTGCTGCGACCGCTGCCTCGGATGATTTACAGAGCACCTTGCCGCTGACCAGCAGACCCTCGGTTGTTGAGTCAACGCGTCCAAAGACATGCGTTGTGTTCTTCAAGACCGAAAAGAATGCCTCCTCGGCCGAGTCCTTCGCTGGCGCCACCAGCGCGTCGATTGCCTCCGGGTCGAAGCCTACCGCCAGCGGACTGTCGGCCACCTTCCGCCACTCGCCGTACCAGCTTGGATGGCTTTCCGGATCGGCCTCCAGCACGCGCGGCAGGTCGCGATCGCGCACGATGACGATGGTCCGGTCGTCAACCAGCAAATAATCGACGAGCAGGCCGCTGTCCTCGGACCGTGCGCGGAAACAGGAATAGCCGTGACAGGTGGTTTCGGTCACGCCGTCCGGCGCCTCGCCGAAGATTCTGACCCGCACCTTGTCCCGCTCATAAGGCTTGTGCATGCGGTAGATTTCCACCAGCGCCGGCTCCGTCGACTCATGCGGCTTGGCAGACGACGCTTCGCTTGGTGCCGGAGAGAACACGATGTCCCTGACCTCGTCCACTCCATTGTCGGCCGTGGACCAACCCAAGTTGAATGACATGGGGAAATGAAGTAGCGCGGGCGAGACGACGACGGCCGAGTTCGCGACTTTGAGCGGTTTGACGGACAGCACTGCGATCGCATCCTCCGGCAGGTAGGCATCATCGAATTTTGGGAACCGGACTTCGTGCGTGGCAGGAGGTGCGGACTCCGAGGAGTCTTTTCCGCTCGGAAGATCATCGGCCCGCACAGCAGCCGTCGGGCCGCGCAAGCCGGACACGCTCAGTCCGACGAGTGCGAGAGCGGTCAGCAAGGCCGTCGGCCAGACGCGCGACGGCGAGCGATCGGTGACGAAGGGTTGATTCTGTAGCATCTCAATTCTCCTCATGAGTGTGCCGCGGGTGGGGAAAAATGGGCGTCCTGCCCATAACGGTCGAGAGTCGTCTTGCGCAAGCGCCAGCTTCGCCAAGACGGTCGCATAGGCTTTCGCTCCGCCGGCCAGCGCCGCGCCGCGGGCGTCGGCGGCCAGCTCTTGCTTGAGCCGCAGCCGACGGGCCAGCCAATGCACGAGCGGATTGTAGAAATTCAGGATGACGCCCGATTGGGCCGCCAGCCACATCAGGAAGTCGCCATGGGCCACATGCGCCGCTTCGTGCGCCAGGACGGCCCGCCGGACGTCCTCGCTCCACAAATGCCAATCGGCCGGCAAGAGGATCACGGGCCGCCGCCATCCCACGACGGCGGGCGAACTACCGGCGCTGGCAGCCGCCATTTCGCGGAGTTCGATCGGCCTCGGGCAACGCAACTGTGTGCGGAGTTGTGCGAGCAGGCCCGCAAGCGACGGATCGTCCACCCGTTGCGTATCGCGAAGCAGCCGTGCCAAAGCGATCGCGCCGAACAGCATGCGCGCCAGACCGACCGCCGTAGCCGAGAGAATGACGGCGGCCACCCCCGCCGGCCAATGCCATCGAGCGTCGCTACGCTCCGCGCGCGAGGCATCCGCCAGTTGATTGTGAACGTCGCCCCAGATTGCCGACAGAAAGTTGAACACGGCCCGCTGTACGCCAGATGCGCCGGTTTCCGGCGCAGCCTCGGCCTTGGCGCCAGCCGACGCCCGAAGCGTGCCCGATGGTTCTTCACGAAGAGTTGTCGCGGCGGCCGTCTTCAGCGAGATTTGCGCCGTGGGCCGGGCGCCAGCGGGGGTCCACCAGCGAGGCCACGGGCTGAACGAGAGGGCCGCGAGGCCCACCGTGACGACCAAGACTCCGCACAGAAGGGAAGCTCCGCAGGTGAGATATCGGCGGCGTGCCAGGAGATACGCTCCCGCGCCTGCCAGGCAAAACAGGGTCACTTGCAGGGCCGTCCAGGCGAGTGAGATTCCCATCGCGTTCATCCTTGATTCTCTTCTAAAAAGTTCTTGAGCTGGGCGCGCTCTCGAGGCGTGAGCTTCTTCTGTTCCAGCAAGCGTGCGAGCAACAGTTCACGCGACCCTTGAAAGACGCGGTCGATCAAGTCCCCCAGCAGCCGACGTGAAACCTCTTCATAGGAGCGCACGGGAACATGCAAAAACGGACGTTCGCTGGTGGATTGCTTCAAAAAGCCCTTCTCGGTCAGGATGCGAATCAGCGTCGCCACAGTCGTATAAGCGCGGTCGATGCCCAAGCGCGCCAGCTCGTCGCGCGCTTCCTGTGCGGTGATCGCGCCGCACTTCCAGAAGACCTGCATGACTTCCAGTTCACGGTGCGTCAGTTCGTTGGCCGGCGGCCGTGCCATGCTGGCAGTCTCCTGGACGGAACGATATTTGATTCCTTAGATTTGGTTGTTTAGATTAAAGCGTGGCGCGCCGTCAAGACCGGTTTTTCCGGGCAACCGGCCGCGGCACTGCGATCGGGCAACAGTCCAGCCGGGCGGCAGTCGCTTGTGCTCGCTCGGCATTCGGTGGCGGCGCCGCTAGGATAGACTACAATCAGTAGGGTGTCCGTCGAAAGAAGGAGCCATGAATGTCCACTGCTGAAAGTGTATATCAGTCGAGCGTGGCGGCACTGCCGAAATCGGAGCGATTGAAGTTGGCCGCGCTGATTCTTGATGAACTGACGGCATCGGCCGGCACGGCGCTCGATTTCAGTGACTCGTGGAGCGAAGAAGACGTACGCGATGTGGCGGCCTACGCCGCCGATTATGCCGCGGATCTCTACCCCGAGGAACCGGACATTGCCTGACACTGGCGATATCGTCGTCGCGGATTTTCCCGGTGCGGCCCAAGATAGCATATGGCGAATGGGTAGTGTCCTAATAGTGTGTTGCTGGCCCACACTAACCCGAAGCGTAAGCGAGGAAATGCGGTGATTCTGCCTCGCTGACGCTTCGGGTTAGTGTCTTTTTTCACACGAGCAACACTATTAGGACATCACCGGCGAATGCGAGACGTTGGCAGGCGTCCCGTTGCGGTGTACAAAGAACATGGTTCCGGCGTCCTTCACCTCTTCGCGGGAGAATATCATGGTCACGCGCCGCGGCATGCTGCGGGCAACGGGTCTGGGGCTTTGGGGCGTGAGCGCCAGCCCTTGGCTGCCAGTGCTGGCCGATGAAGTCGCCCGGCACCCTGCCCGGCGGCGGCAATGTATTCTGTTGTGGATGCCCGGCGGCCCAAGTCAGATCGACACATTCGATTTGAAGCCGCGACACGCCAACGGCGGGCCGTCTAAGGAAATCGCCACCAGCGTGCCGGGCCTGGGAATCAGCGAGCACTTGCCCAAACTGGCCGGCCTAGCCGAGCACCTGACGATCGTGCGCAGCCTGAGCACCAAGGAAGGCGACCATGCCCGTGGCACTTTCCTGATGCGTACCGGCCATCAACAGGGCGGGCCGATCAAGTATCCCGCGATCGGCGCCTCGTTGGCCAAAGAACTCGGCCCGGAAGAAGCCGAAGTTCCCAACTACGTGAGCATCGCCCCCTATTCGTTTTTCAGCCCGATGGCCTTCAGCTCTGGGTTCCTGGGGCCGCGTTATGCTCCGCTGACGGTTGGCGTGCGCGAGCCGGGCACGGCGGCGCCGGCATCGGGCGGTCGCTACGCGCGGCTGGGCGTCGACGATCTTTCGCCGCCGGCCGGTGTGACCGCGGTGCAGACCGCCAGCCGCTTCGATATCCGCGAGGCGTTCGAGAACGACTTCGTATCGCGGCATCGCACCGCGTCGGCCATCGCGCACAAGACCGTCTATCAACGGGCGGTGCGGATGATGAAGAGCGAAGCCGCCAAAGCGTTCGATCTCGACGACGAGCCTGACGCCGTGCGAGAGCGTTATGGCCGCGGCCGGTTCGGACAACGTTGCCTGATGGCCCGACGTTTGATCGAGCGAGGCGTGCCGTTTGTCGAAGTTTCGCTGGGAGGGCTGGACGGCGGCGGCATCGGCTGGGACACGCACCAAAACAACTTTCAGCTCGTGCAAGGTCTTTGCGGCCAACTGGACGCGGGCTGGGGCGCGCTGTTGGCGGAGTTGGCCGAGCGCGGGCTGCTCGACACGACCACGATGCTCTGGATGGGCGAGTTCGGCCGCACGCCGCGAATCAACAACAATGCCGGCCGCGACCATTTTCCGGCGGCCTGGAGCTGCGTGTTTGCCGGCGGCGGTTTTCACGGTGGCCAGGCGTTCGGCCGCACCAGCCCCGACGGCATGGCCGTGGAAGAGGGCAAAGTCGACGTCGGCGACGTCCTGGCCACGCTTTGCGCCGCGCTCGGCGTCGATCCGGCGGCCGAAAACATTTCTGAAGAGGGACGGCCCATCAAGATTGCGGAAGGCAAACCGATCGAGGCCGTTTTGCGGTAACGAGGGTTCAGGGGTCAGGGTTCAGAGCGGGGTCAATTAGCCGTTGTGTCTGCTATACTGTCCGCCAGCCAGTCCGCACCGCACTGCCCCAAGAAAGACCTACACCATGCCCGAACCTTTGCCGGTCCGCTCGCTGCACCACGTCGCCCGCGTGACCCGAAATCTGGAAGCCAGCCGGGCCTTCTATCGCGACGTGCTCGGCTTTCGCGAAATACCCCGGCCGCAGCTCGGTTTTCCAGGAGCCTGGCTGTTTAACTACGGCATTCAAATTCACTTGCTCGTGAACGACGCTCCGCAGAACCCGCGCGACCTGATCGAGACGCGCGACAACCACCTGGCGTTTTACGTTGACGACGCCGATGCCGTCGAGCAACTTCTTGGGGCGCACGCGGTACACTTCCGCACCAACCTGCAGAAGGACACGAACCTGAAACAAGTTTTCTTCCGCGACCCCGACGGGCACCACATCGAAGTCGCCTGCTATCCGAAGGCGTAGGGTGGGAGCCGAGCTTGCGAGCGCCGGCCCACCGTTTCGGTAAAGCAGAAGGATGAAGGCAGAAGGCAGAATCTGTTTCTGCCTTCATTCTTCTGACTTCCGCCCTTCTCGTGGTGGGCCGGCGCTCGCAAAGTCGCCTGGCCTCATAAGCCTGTGCGGCGCTGTTTTAGAACGGAAGATTTCAAAATCGTTGCAATGCGCGTCGCCCGTTATTAAGATATTTACGCCGGTGGATCTCCCGCGCCGGGCCACCGTGGGTCGTTTTCCGCGCGGTCTTTTTTGTTCTGGAGTACGGTCATGAGTGCGGCATCTCGGAGGCGTCGTTCGCGTAGCAGGTTGCAGTCGAAGGGCAGGTTCTTCGGCGTCAAGTTCATAGAAACGCTCGAGCAGCGGCTGATGCTCGACGCCGTCTCGTGGAAGTCGACCAGCAGCGGCTCCTGGGACGTGGCCGGCAATTGGAGCACCGGCAAGGTGCCGACCGCCAGCGACGACGTGACGATCAGCCAGTCCGGTGTGACCGTGACCGTCAGCGGCAGCGACGCGGCCCATAGCCTCACCAGCGCAGGCGCCCTCGTCGTCGCCAGCGGGTCGCTGACGCTCGGCGCCGATTCCTCGACCACGGCCGCGCTGACCATCGACGCCGGCGCCAAGCTCACCACCAATGGCACGCTAACTCTGTCGGGCGACACGGCCGACAACTCGGGCACGCTGGCCGTGGTCGGCGGGCTGAGCTTCGCCGGCGCGACGCTTACTAACGCGGCTAGCGGCACCATCGACTTGCAGGCCGACGTGGGATTCGCCGCCGCCTCCGGCACGAACACCTTGCACAACGCCGGGCTGTTGGAAAAATCGGCCGGCACCGGCACCTCTACCGTGGCCATTGATCTCGACAACACCGGCACGGTTCACGCCAAAAGCGGCACGCTCTCGCTTACCGGCGCGATCACGCAGGTCTCCAGCGGCACGCTGACCGGCGGCACTTGGGACGTCGATAATAATGCCGCGCTTAACTTCGGCAGCACCGCGAATCTCTCGACCAACCAGGCGACCGTCAACCTGGCCGGGCCGAACGCCACCTTCACGCAGTTCGCCACGGTGACGAACATGGGCGGTAGCGTGAGCCTGACTGGCGGCCAAAACTTTTCGGCCGCAGGCGACATGACCATCAGCGGCAGTCTGAGCCTCGATACGGGCACGCTCTCGCTCAACAATCACGCCCTCACCATTCAGTCCGGCGGCAGCCTGACCTTTGGTGGCGCCAGCGGCATCAGCGGAGCCTCGCAGATCACCGACTCGGGAACGCTGGTCTACAACGGCACAGGGACCGCGACTTTAGCCAGCACCTTCAACCTGAACAGCGGCACGGTGAAGGTCAATAGCGGCAACCTCGCGCTGGCCGGCGGCTTTGGAACCGAAACCGGCGGCACCTACAACGTCGCCAGTGGGGCCGTGCTCGACCTGAACGGCGGCAGCAGCGGCGATACGTTCACGGGCACGTTCACCGGAACGGGCGCCGGCCCGGTTCAACTCAATAGCGGCTCGATCCAGATCGGCGGCAGCGGGGCCACGTTCGACTTTCCCAAAGGCCAGTTCCAGTGGACCGGCGGCTCGATCGCCAACGCCGGGGGCACTTTGACGAACCCGGGCTTCATCACGATCGACACGGCGAGCGGCGCCTCGCTCAATGTGCCGCTCACCAATCAGGGCGAGATCGACGACGCCGGCACCGGCAGCCTCAACGTCTTCAGCTCCTTGGACAACCAGGCCAAGGCCACCTTCGTCATCCAGAACACCGGGGGCGTGGGTGGCAACGGCAGCTTCAGCAACGAAGGCACGCTCAAGATGACCGGCAGCGGCACGGCGACCGAAAGTCCAACGTTCAACCTGACCGGCGGCACCGTCGAGGTGGACAGCGGCAATCTGACACTGGCCGGCGGCTTCGGAACGGAAACCGGCGGCGCGTACAACGTCGCCAGCGGCTCGGTGCTCGACCTGACGGGCGGCAGCAGCGGCGACACGTTCACCGGCACCTTTAACGGCACGGGCGCCGGTACAGTCCAGTTTAGCGGCGGCGGGATCAACATCGGCGGCGGCGGCGCCACCTTCAACTTCGCGAAAGGCCTGTTCCAATGGACCGGCGGCACCATCGCCAACGCGTCCAACGTCAGCCCGACCTTGACCAATACGGGCTTCATCACAATCGACACCACGAGCGGCGTCACCCTAGGCACGACGTCGATCGTCAATCAGGGCGAGATCGACGACACGAACACCGGCGCATTCACGGTTAATGGGCCTCTCGACAACCAGGCCAACGCAAAGTTTGTCATCCAGAGCACCGGCGGCCTGAATGGCGGCGCAACCTTCAGCAACGAAGGACTGCTGAAGATGACCGGCGGCGGCACGGCAACCGTGCAAGCTCCCTTCGATCTGAAGGGCGGCACCGTCGAGGTCGACAGCGGGAAACTGGCTCTCGGAGGGGGTAACTCGGGCGCCGGCACCAACACCGGGGGAAACTATGTCGTGAACAGCGGCGCTGTGCTTGACTTAAATGGCGGGGAAGAGGGGTCTTACACCGGCACCTTTACCGGCACGGGCGGCGGGCAGGTGCTGGTCAACGGCGGCGCGCTCGCCATCGGCCCCAGCGGCGCCACCTTCGACTTCGCCAAGGGAATGTTGCTGTGGACCGGCGGCCAGATCAGCAACGCCGGCCCCGCCCCAACTTTCACCAACACCGGGTTCATGACCATCAACGCCCTCGCCACCACGACGATCGGAATTCCGTTCGTCAACCAGGGCGAGATCGACGTGATCGGCGGCGGCGGCATGGGCATCGACGGGCCGTTCGACAATCAGGCCACCGGCTCCATCGTTTTCGCCAACAGCGGCAGCTTCGGGATTGGGTCGGGTGCCGGCTCTGCTATCAGCAATGAAGGCACGATCAAGATGACCGGCAGCGGTGCGACAACGTTGAACCTGCAAGTCAATTCGAACGACGGAACGATCGAAGCCGACGGCGGAGACCTGACGCTCGTTAACTTTGCGAGCGGGAGCACGTTTACGGGTGGCGACGTCGTGGTCAACCAAGGAGCGACCGTCGATTTGTCAGCCATCAGCATCACCTGCACCGGCACGAGTTTCACCGTCGCCGCCGGCGCCACGCTCGATCTCGGCGGCGCCACGATGAACGGCAGCTTTACCGGCGCCGGCACGGTCAATTTCAGTAGCATCACCGTCGCCATCGGCGGCGTAGTCGCCGACCTCGGCAATTTCAATTGGACCGGCGGCGGCATCAATACCGCGTTGGGAGACCTGACCAATCTCGGCGCAATGACTCTGAGCGGGTCGAACGAGCACGAGCTCTACAACGATGGTATGCTCGACAACAGAGGGACCATCATTCAAAGCGGCACAGGCAACTTCGGCCTCCACAGCGACGGCCAGTTTCCCACCACGCTTAAGAACGAGGCCGGCGCGGTGTATCAGATTACCGCCGACTCCGGCTTCGATAATCCCGTTGGCGGCTCGACCGCGCTCGTCAATGCCGGCCTGATTGAGAAGACTGCCGGCAGCGGAACCTCAACGCTGTTGATCAACGGCTCGATCTCCAACACCGGCACCATCGAGGCCGATTCGGGCACATTGGCCCTCTCGGGGACGATAGCCCAATTCACCGCCGATGGCGATTTGACCGCCGGCGCCTGGAACGCGATGAATGGCGCCCACTTGGCATTGCCCGACAACATCATCACGAATCATGCCAGTATCACGTTAAGCGGCGCCGGCGCCTCCGTGGGCGGCTCCTTTGGTCTCACGTTCATCGGCCTGAGCGCGCTGCAGGCGAACGCGGGCAGTCTCACGCTCACTGGCGGCGCTGCGGTTGCCACGATCAGGCAACACTTCAACGGACCCAATGGCACTCAGCTCACTGCGACGGGCGATCTGACCAACAGCGGCACCCTGACCGTCGGCCCCGGCAGCACGTTGACCTTGGCCGACATCTACACGCAAACTTCCGCCGGCACGCTCGACATCGGCCTGGGCGGCAGCCCCGCCGGCGGCCAATTCGGCCAGGTCGTGGTCACCGCCGCCGCCACGCTCGGCGGCACGCTGCAATTGGCGCCGTCGGGCAATTACTCGCCCAGCGACGGCGATAGCTTCCCGGTGCTCAAATTCGGCAGTTCCACCGGCAGCTTTTCAGCCATTACCGGCCCGCAATACCACGGCGGCAATCTCTTCCAGGCGCAAACCAATGCCACGAACGTCACCGTCACCGCCGCCACCGCTGTCGCCGATCTCTCGGTGACAAGCGCCACGCTCGTGACGACCAACGCCCAGGCCGGGCAACCGGTGAGCGTCAACTACCAGGTGACGAACTCGGGCGTGGCCACCGTCGCCACCACCTGGCAGGACGCTGTCTTCGTCAGCACGCACGCCACGCTCGACTCCTCGGCAGTGCTGCTGGGCCACGTCACACACACCGGCGCCGTGGCCACCAACGGCAATTATTCCGGCACGCTCACCGCGCCCTTGCCGCTCTTGTTGCCGGGCAGCTATCACGTGTTCGTCGAGGCCGACAGCCAGGGGATCGTGCCCGATGCGAACCGCGTCAACAACACGCTCGCCTCGATGGGCAGCTTCTCAGTGACCGTGCCGATACTTCCCCTCAGCCCGTCCACGGGTAACGCGCAATACACCGACTTCACCCTGTCGCAAGGGCAGGAACAGATATTTCAGTTGAACGTTCCGGCGGGCGACGACGTACAGATCGCCGGCTACCACTCGGAAGGTGTCGGCATCCAGGTTCTCGCCGCATTGGGGGCGGTTCCCACGTCGAGCAATTCTGTGCCGAATTACGTCGGCTATGAGTACTACACCCCGTCTACGGCCACCATCGACAGTGCCCAGGGAGGCACCTATTACATCACCGTGACCTATCCCTCCGGCGCGGCCTTTACCAGCGACAAGATTGAATTGGCGGCCCAGGAAGTGCCGTTTGCCGTCACCGGTCTCAGCCCGATTCAGGCGCTCAACGTCGGTCCGGTGACGCTCACGATCACCGGCGACCAGTTTACGCCGCAAACCACGGTCAGCCTCACCACCGGGCAGTTTGGAAAGACCATTGCCGCCTCTTCAGTCACGTTCGACAACTCCACCACGCTGCAAGCCACCTTCAACCTGCTGAACGTGCCGCAGGGCGACTATTCGGTTCAGATCAGCGATCACGGCAAGACATTCAGCACCACGGCCGACCCCTACTCACCGCTCGACTTCATCGATGCTAACTTCGGTTACGTGCCGCCGTTGCTAAGCCTGCAGGTGGACGACAGCGGCGGCTTTGCCAGCTACTACAATGCTGCCGATCCGGCTGAATGGGGGATGAACACGTCCATTATCAGCAGCGTCAGCGCGCCATCGGCCGTGCGCACCGGCCGGATCAATACACTCAGCGTCAACTACTACAGCGAAGCCTATGAAGGCGATCGCGTGGCGGCCCCGCTATTCATTCTGTCGAGCGACAATGCCGAGTTTCAGTTGCCCGGCCAAACCGGCTTCACATCGGGCAGCATCATGCTGCTGGGAATCGACAACACCGGCGACGGGAGTGTGGCCGGCAGCCTGCCCGGCACAAGGACGCCGCCGATACCCAATCTCGCCGGTGGGAGTGTCGGCCCCCTAGAGAACGCACCGTTGGCCTTCGGCCGCTTCCCCGAAGGCTCGCTGAACGTAAACTTCATTGCCACTTCGGCCGGGCCGGTGAACTTCGAGCTCAACGTGGCCGACCCGAACGCGGGAATCGACTGGAGCACGCTGAAAAGTTCGCTCGAGCCGCCCGGCATGCCCGGCGCCGCCTGGGACGCCATCTTCGCCAATTTCACCGCCAAAGTCGGCGATACACTGGGCCAGTTGCAAAGCGTGCTCGATCAAGACGCATCGTACCTGGCGCAAATCGGTGAACCGACCGCCGACGTCAACACGCTGCTCGACTTCGAGTTGCAGCAAGACGGCGACTACGGCGCCATCGCCCAGCGCTACACCCAGGGCATCTTCGGCCTGGGCATCCAAGACCCTACGATGACGGCGGTCACCGACTCCCAAGGGAACGTCGAGATTGTGGCCGGGAGCACCGCGCGGCAATTCACACTTCAGCCCGATGGCAGTTATGCGGGGGTGCCCGGCGACGCGGCTACATTAAAGCTCGTCGATGCCGCCTATCAACTCCGCGAAACCGACGGCACGCTGGAGGTGTTCAACGCCAACGGTTCGTTGAATTACTTCGACGACGCGAACGGCAACGAACTGGTCTACGGCTATACGGGCAAGCAGTTGACCAGCCTCACCAATACGGCCACGGGCGATGTGACCACGCTGGCCTATAACTCGCAGGGCCTGGTCAGCCAGATTACGGATCCCGAGGGCCGCGTCACATCCCTGCAATACGATTCGTCGGCACACTTGCTCAGCGTCGCCGCGCCGCTGGGCACGACCAGCTACACCTACGTCACCAGCGGCACGCCGCAGCAACTCAACGCCATCGCGTCGATCACCAATCCCAACGGCTCGCAGGTTCTTTTCAACTACGACGATCAGGGGCGATTGATCGGCCAGTCGCTCAATGCCGGCGCGGAGCCGCTGACCTTCGCCTACAACGTCGGCTCGATCACCACGACCGACACGTTGAAAGAATCGACGACCGAATTTCTGAACGAGAACGGCCAAGTCGCCGAAATCGTCGATCCGCTGGGGAACATCGAGCAGGGAACCTTCAACGCGGCGCAGCAGCCGGTCTCGATCGCCGCCCCCGGAGGACTAACGTCGTCCATCGCCTACGGGGCGCTGGGAAAACCGATCAGCTTCATCGATCCGCTCGGCCAGCAAACGACGGCCACCTATAACTCGAGCTTCGGCGGCCTGCAAACGCTCACCGACCCGGCGGGCAACTCGCTCAATTATTCTTACGATCCAACGAATGGCAACCTGCGGTCGATCGCGTATCCCGACGGCAGCAACCAGCAATACGCCTATAACGCGCTGGGCCAGGTGACGCAGTTCATCACCCGCGGCGGCCAGGTGGTGGGATACACCTATTTCCCGGATGGCATGCTCGAGAGCGAAACGCTCTCCGACGGTACGCAGAACACGTTCGCCTACGATACCCATCGAAACTTGGTTTCCATGACGGATTCCACGGGAACCACGACGTTTTCTTATGATTCCGCGGACCGGCTTACCAAAGTCAGCTATCCGGACGGCACGTTCCTGGCTTACACCTATAACTCGGCGGGCCAACGAACCCAGATGCAGGACCAGACCGGGTTCACAGTGAACTATGCGTATAGCTCGTTGGGCCAGCTTGCGAAACTCACGGATGGCGGCGGGAAACTGATCGTCTCCTACGAATACGACCTGGCCGGGCGTATCGCCAGCGAGAATTTTGGCAACGGTACGAGCACTCAGTTCACGTATGATGCCAACGACAACGTCTTGAGCATTGTCAATCTCGCTCCCGATGGCTCGACGCAATCGAGCTATGTCTACACCTACAACGACCAGAACCTGCCGGTCACCATGACCACCGCGGCGGGCAAGTTCACCTACGGCTATGATGCCGACGGCCAACTTGTTTCCGTGCAAACGCCATCGGGCGAGAGCATCAGCTACCAATACGATGCGGCCGGCAACCGCGTGGCCGTCGTCACGAACGGCCAAAGCACCGCTTACGCGTCGAACGATCTCAACGAGTACACGCAGGCCGGCGATACCACGTACCAATACGATGCCAATGGCAACCTCGTTGCCAGCACCAACAGTAGCGGCACGACCGGCTACGACTATAACGTGCTGGGGCAACTGGTGAGCGTCGTTTCGCCCAGCGGCACGACGACCTATCAATACAACGGCCTCGGCCAGCTCGTCTCGGAAGACGTCAACGGCACCGTAACGAATCTGTTGAACGATCCGACCGCCTACGGCACGGTCGTGGGGCAGTTCTCCGCCGGGGGCAGCCCGCTGGCGCAATACGCCTATGGTCTCGGCCTCGTCAGCCAGACGACGGCCGGCGGCTCGAGCAATTTTTACGGCTTCGACGCCGCCGGAAGTACGACCCAGTTGACCGGTCCGACCGGCGGCGTGCTGAATGCCTACAGCTATCTTCCTTTCGGCGAACAGATCAGCGCCACCGGCACGGCCGCCAATCCCTTCACCTATGGCGGCCAGCTCGGCGTGATGGCCGGCGCGGGCGCCAGCGGCTTGTTCCACATGGGCTACCGCTGGTACGATTCCGGCCTCGGCCGCTTCGATCAGCCGGACCCGACCGGCATTGGCGGCGGCGACACGAATCTTTATCGCTATGTGGGCAACAGCCCGGTGAATGACCGCGATCCGAGCGGCTTGCAAGCGAACAATGGCGATGTCGTGAATTTGACTCCCCAAGAAACGTCAGCGATTGTGGGGATCGGATCTGGTGTGGGCGGCACAACCATCCTCGCAGGCGGAGCAGCCTACCTGACGGCGGCCTCCGGCGCGACAGTGGCAAGCGGGGTCACGGGCGCCGCTTTTACCTCGACGACGGTCACGGTCGCGACTACGGTTGCGCAAACGAACGCCTATGGAGAGACGTTGGCCTGGACCGCACAAACGGTAAACACCACGCTTACTACCACGACGAGCACATCTATTGTGGGCGTCACGGGGGAAGCCGGCGGAACGGCTCTTGCCGGAGCGACGGCGGAAGCCACTGGAGTCGGCGCAACCGTTCTCACATCCAGCGCGGCTGCTGTTGTCGGCACCGTGGGCGTCGCGGCCGTTGGCGGAGTCTTGGTCGGCACGGCGATCAACCACATTCCCGGCGTGCCGGAGGGCGTGCAAACCGCCATTCACTATTACCTGCCAAATCTGGGTCAGTCAAACCAGGACGTGCTTTCCGACGCGGCCAAGAAGCGGCTAGTTGACGGCTTCAAGCCGCAGTCGGGCGCGAACAGTATCTCCGCCACCCCCCAGGACCCGAATGACATCACCGGCCCGGCCGGTTTCGGCAGTCAGGCCTTCGTTTCCGGCACCGCTTCGCTCCCCTACCGCATCGACTTCGAGAACCAGCCGACCGCCACGGCCGCCGCCGATACGGTGACCGTCACGCAGCAGCTCGACCCGAACCTCGACTTGACTACGTTCCAACTCGGCAACATCGGCTTCGGCAACACCGTCGTGCAGGTTCCCGCCGGTTTGCAATCGTACCACACGCGCGTCACGCTGCCATCCACGGCGCCGGGCGCGGGATCCAACGGTTTGCTGGTCGATGTCTCGGCATCGCTCAACGTGCAGACCGGGCTCGTCACCTGGACGCTCACCAGCCTCGATCCGGCATCCATGGACAGCCCGCTCAGCCCGGCCGAGGGCCTGCTGCCGCCCGACGACGCCAACGGCGACGGCGAAGGGTTTGTCAGCTACACAGTCCAGGCGAAGAGCACGGCCAAGACGGGCACCGCCGTCAATGCCCAGGCGACGGTCGTCTTCGACACCAACGCGCCGCTCAGCACGGCGCCCATCAGCAATACGATCGACGCGGCGGCGCCGACCAGCAGCGTGGCCGCGCTGCCGACCGACAGCCCGCCCAAATTCACCGTGAGCTGGTCGGGCACCGACGACGCGGGCGGTTCGGGCATCGCCAGCTACAACGTCTATGTGAGCGATAACAATGCGCCCTACACGCCGCTTTTGACGAAGACCACCGACACCTCGACCGTATTCACCGGCCAGGTCGGGCACACCTACGTCTTCTTCAGCGTGGCGACCGACAACGCCGGCAACGTCGAGGCGAACCCCATCCACGGGCAAGCCATCACCACCGTCGCCACCACGCTGCCGACCAGCACCGTCAATGTCCTGCCGTCGGTCAGCCCATTGTCGTTCACTGTCGCGTGGTCGGCCAGCGGGCTGGGCGGGCCTGGCGCGCCGACGTTCAGCGTGTTTGTCAGCGACAACGGTGGCCCGTTCACGGCTTTCCAGACCGCCACCACCGCCACTTCGGCCACGTTTACCGGTCAGGCGGGCCACAGCTATGGTTTTTACAGCGTGGTGACCGACAGTGTGGGAAACGTGCAAACCACGCCCACCGCGGCCCAGGCCACCACTTCCCTCCCCTCCGATCTCAACAGCCTGTATGTAACCGCGGTCTTTCTCGACGTGCTCGGCCGCACGCCCGATGCCGGTGGCTTGCAGTTCTGGACGCAGCAGCTCGACGGGGGCACGGCGGTCAGCAGCGTCGCCCAGGCCATCGCCCACAGCGCCGAGTACTACCAAAAGTTCGTGATCGAGCCGGACTATCTGAAACTGTTGGGCCGCGCGGCCGACAGTGCGGGCATCCAGTTCTGGGTGGCGCAGATGCAAGGCGGCCTGACCGATCAGGAATTGGAGGCCGGCTTCGTCGCCTCCGACGAGTTTTTCACCAAGGCCGGCGGCACCAACACCGATTGGGTCGACGCGGTGTTTCAACTTTTGCTGGGCCGACCGCCCGACCAGGGCGGCCAGACGTTCTGGGACGCGCAACTCGCCGCCGGCGTCTCGCGCAGCCAGGCAGCGCTCGGCATCGCCAACAGTCAGGAGAACAACACGAACCTCATCAACGCCGACTACTTCCACTATCTGGGCCGTGCGGCCGACCCCGGCGGACTCGACTTCTGGCTGGCGCAGTTCGCCGCCGGACAGACCAACGAAGACGTGATCGCCGGCTTCACCGGCTCGGCGGAGTACTACAAGAAACACACGACGGGCGGTTGACGTCCATGTGCTTCGGCACGGAGGACCGTTTGAGGTTGATAACAGGTATGTTATCATGTAGTTGATGACGATTTGGCATTAAAGCCGATGGCGGAGAGCTTTCTTTGAAGGTTACCACGCTGATTCCGTTGCACCACAACGATGGAAATGGAAGCAAGGTCTCGGTGAAAGAGATGAAGTCGATTCGCAGACGGCTGTGGAGCAGGTTCGAGGGTATTACGCGCGAGGGACGCACTCACGGCGAGTGGACCGATCCGAAGGACGGCAAACGCTACAGCGACGTCTGTGATAAAGTGGTCATTGAAACCGATCGCAGGCGTCTGGCCGAAATCACCGAACTGATCAAGGAAATTGGGAGGTCTCTGGGCCAAAAAGCGATGTACATGGAAGTCCAATACTACGACGGCGTACAGTTTTTACGAACGGACGAAGAAGAATAGGAGGTAGGGCGATGAAAGCAGCTACGCGGGTCGGCGGCGCCACGGGTGGCGGTCCGGCCGACAAGCGCCGGGCGGCGAAAAAAACGGCGGGCACAAGGTCGGCGAAAGCACGGGCAAATGACCGGCCGCCGCCCGCCGCGTCGAAAAGAAGCGTGGAGGTCCGGGCCGCCGAGGGGCTGCGATTCGCCAAGGACTTGGCGGGCAAGGGCCTCGATTGGCTAACGATTGAAAACGCATTGTTTGGTATCGGCGGCAAGCTGACGCAACTGTTTCCCGACGTTCGCGAACGCGCGGCGCTGGCCGGCAGCCGGGCCTACAAGGAGCTCTGCGAACTGCTCGACCAGGAGCGCGATGAGGATGGCGACCCGCCCGGCGAACTGGCCGACAGGCTGTCGACGGCGTCGGGGCAGACAATTGTGCGAATGCCGCGATCGCTGCACGCGGCCCTGCTGGCGGAGGCCGAGGCCGAAGGGGTCTCCTTAAACCAGCTTTGCGTTTCCAAGCTCGCGATGCAATTAAGGTGTGCCGCGAAACTCGCCAGATAGCCGTGCCGCCTCCGCGACCTAAGGCTCGGCCACGAAGTTGTAGTTCAAGGTCCGTCGTTTGCCGCCGATCTCTTCCGCCTGCACGCGCAGCTTCTGGCCCAGCAATTCGGCACCGGCGGGCAAGCGGTAGGTGAGCACGTCTTCGCCCGGCGGCAGCTTCCACACCTGGGCCCGCATCCGCCGCCGGTCGGGAGCGCTGAGATAGCAACGAAAACTGAGTTTTTCGCCGGTGCGATTGATCGTGCGCTGATCGACCTGCAGCTCGCCCTCGGCGTTCAGATGCGTGGCCAGCTCCAGGTAGACGTCGCCCAGGCCCAGTTCAATCGGCCGCTGCACGCTGAACCGGTGGCGTCCTCCGGCTTGCACGTCGAACTCGAACCGCAGCCGTTCGCGGCCGCAGCTCGCCGTCGAGGGAACGACCACTTCCAAGTTTTGGCGGACGCTTTCACCGGCCGCGGTTTTCATTTCGATCAGGTCCGGCGTCACGCGCCAACCGTCGGGAGCGACGATCTTCAACTTCCCGCCGGCCGACTGGTCGAAGTAGTTCCGCCACTGGACGCGCACCTGGTGCGGCGTCCCCGACACGCTCGGCAACCGTTCGGGACCCACTACCAGCGACATCCGCCAGCGGGTGACGGCTTCGTTCAGGCCGGAAACAAAGACGGGCAAGGGACCGACCTCGACGGTCGGCGCGCCGCCCGGTCCGCTTTCCACCTGCCGGACACGGCCCCAGACATCGGTCACCTGGATTCGCGCTCCGAAATCGACCGGTTCGAGGGTCGAATGGCTGTTCCAGAGCACGGCCAGCAACTGGTCGCCGCGCGCAAAAACGCGGTTTTCGCTGCCGCCCGCGAGCTGCAAGCGGCCCAAGAACCGCGTGCCCGCCAAGGCGAAAACCGTCGTCCGCCAGGGAAGCAACAGCTCGTTGGCACTGCCGTCGTCGCGCACCAGGCCCGATTGAGCATGGAGAGGGTCGTTGAAAAAAATCTTTTCGACGCCCGCTTCCTTGGCCGCCACCAGGCGCGTCACCAGGTCGACGGAGCGCGTCATCGTGTCGTATTTCTCGGCGTCGAGCGGACTGAGCGAAAGCCAAGGCTTCGTTTCCTCGGTCTTGGTCGCTGCCAGGTAATCCATGATTTCGCCGGCGGCCAGAGCGGGTTCCGAGGTGCGCGAGACAAACGACCAGGGAACATGCTTTCCGCCGGGCAATTCATCGAGCCAGTTCCAAACGACGCCCACATGCGAATTTTGCCCGATCTCGTCGAGCTGCTTCTTGACGCGCGCCACGGTGACCTGCGGGCTCCGCACGCCCGAAAGGCTGCTGTCGTCGTCGCGGCCCAACTGCCACCAGCGCACCTTGAGCGACAGCCTCGCCATCACCGGTTCCAGCGACGGATACCACAGCCCCGGCGGGTGAGCAAACAGATCCGCGACGGGGGCGGCGGGCCCAATGGCGAGCACCCGCCGCGTCTCGGCCGGCGGATCGCACAACAGCCCCACGAGGCTGATTCCTTGGGCGTTGAGCCGGTCGGCAAACCAGTTGATCGCTTCGACGCGGGCCTGGTCTTTGGCGTCGTACCAGAGCGGAAACTTGACCCAGTGGATGCCCGACTGGTTGGCCCACTGCGCCAGCATCGTCAGCGTCAGCGTTCCTTCGCCGGTGGGCAAACTCCAGCCGAATTCGCCTTGTTCGGGTCGGGGGACCGTCGCGGCCACGGCCAAACGCAGCTCGTGGTGATAGACATCCACCTGGTCGTGCGAGACCGTCGCCCTCAGACGATAATAGCCCGGTTCGCTGACGGGCAGCGTCCAGCCGGCCTCGGCCACCAGAAAGTCTTTCGGCAGATCGCTGAATGGGTCGCTGGCTTCCGGCGCGCTGGCCACCGGCTGCAATTGCAACCGCTCGTTCGCCAGCATGGCTCCCATCGCGTCGCTCAGTTCGATTTGCGCGTCAGGCACAGCCGCATGGTAGCCAGACACCCGACAACGGACGCGGACCGCTTCGCCCACCGGATAGAGCAGGTGCGGCTGGGCGATCTGCAAGGTCAGCCGCGGCATCTGTGCGAACCAGAGGTCGTCGAACAGCGCCGCGCCGTGCAGGTCTTGTTGTCCGACCGGCTCCAGGTGCAAAGCGATTTTTGCCCAGCGCGCCGCGGGACGCGAACAGGCGACGGGGCCGATGCGCAGCGGAAGCCAGCCCTCGGTGGCGCCGAGCTTTTCCGACTCGATCGTTTCCAGCGGTTGCCGGTTTTGATCGAGAAAGACGATGCTCAGCCATGCCCGGTCGTACCTAAGCTGTCGCGTTTTCAGGCTGGCGTGCAGCACATAATCGTACCGCGGGTCGATGGCGATGGCCGGGCTGTAAGCGGTCGCCGCCCCTCCGTCCAGATCGAACCGCAACGAGTGGCCTCCCTCGTCGGGCGACTCGGGACTGATTTCGATCGGCAGATAGTGCGGAAAGCCGTCTCCGCGGCGCCGCGTCCAGCCGTCGGGCCAATGGTCGTAATCTTCGTCGGCGTTCTGCTCGAAGCCGCATTGATAGAGCATGACCGCGTCGGGATGGCGCGCGACGGTAGCCATATGACCGGCGGCCGCTACAATCAGCAGAGAGGCAAGCATGTTCATCAAAGAGAATATCGGTCGAGCGGCGCGGTGAGGGAGCGGCGCGCCCGATTTTGCCGAGGATTCGTGTCGAGTCGCAGTTAAAAACGTCAGGACCGTTTATGCCGGCCATTCGAGTCGCCGTTCAAGCCCGCAGTGCGCGGACCGCCCTCAAGCGGCTTCTGCCGCTGGCCAAACAGTGGGGCGCCGTCGCCATCGAGCTCGATGCGCGGGGCGACGCCCATCCCCAGGAGCTGTCGCAGACCGGCCGCCGCCAACTGCGAAAGCTGTTCGACGACTTCGAGCTGCGCGTGGCGGCGGTCGGCTTTCGCACGCGCCGCGGTTATGATGTGACCGACGACTTGGACCGTCGCGTCGAGGCCACCAAGGCGGCGATGAAGCTGGCTTACGACCTGGGCGCCTCGTGGGTGGTGAACCAGGTCGGCCGCGTGCCCGAAAAAGCGGACGGGCCGCGCTGGCAGACGTTGGTCGAGGTGCTCACCGACCTGGGAACGTACGCTCAGCGCGCCGGAGCGCTTTTGGCGGCCGAGACCGGCAGCGAGTCGGCCGGCGACCTGGCCCGCTTGCTGGCCGCTTTGCCCGCCGGCACCGTGGGCGTGACGTTGAATCCCGGAGCGCTGATCATCAACGGCTTTTCGCCGCTGGAGGCGGTGACCGCACTGGGCAGCCAAATCGTCTACGTGCATGCCCAGGACGGCGTGCGCGACCTGGCCCAGGGCCGCGGCATTGAAGTGCAGCTTGGCCGCGGCGCGTCCGATTTTCCGGCGTTGCTCGGCGCGCTGGAAGAGCACAACTACCGCGGCGATTGGACGGTGGTCCGCGAAAAGGCGGAGAATCCTCTTGAAGAACTCGGCCAGGCCGTCAGCTTTTTGAAGAGCCTTTAGCGCCGCGCAAGTCGTCCCTCGGAGGGCTGACCGAAGTCATTTGGCGAGGGCCAACGGTTTCTTTTGCGCATGCGCGTCGTCGACGCCGACGTAGACGACCCGGCCCTCGCGGTCGCCCACGATACGCACTGCGTTGAGGCGCTCGCCCCGTTGGACCACAATCGCCATCGTATCTTGCGGTATGAGCGCCACCTGTTGCGATGCGGCCAGACGGTCGAGCGCCGCGGCGTCGTGCGCCGCGGCCGCCCGCGCAAAATGCCGGTACGTTTGGGCATCCGACGCGACCCCGACCAGCTTCTCACGTGCCGACCAGAGATAAACCGTCTGCCCTGGACGGATATCGCCGCCGCCGGCGCCGGGGGCGTCGAAAACGGGCCGCTTGCCGGTGCGTCGCTGGTATTCCGCGTCGGTCAAGCGGCGCGGGTGCGACCATTGAGCATCGCTGCCCGCAACGAACGCCTGCGCCGCATCGTGAGGCAGCCATTGCCAGAAAAGCAGCAGTTCTCTGCTGAGCAGCAAACCGTTGGCGAGCTGCAGGGCGAGCGCGCCGGCGATGACGACTGCTCGCAGGTCGAGTTCCGCGTCGGCCAAGCGTTCCACGGAGAGTGCCGCGGCCAGCGGCATCAAGAACAGCCACAGTCGCGCAACTTCGCCGCGGTTGGTTCCGGCCAGCGCCAACAGCGTGACGCTCAAGGTCCACGCCACACAAACGGCGTCGGCCGATCTCCACGTTCTGGGCCGCGCCAGGCCAGCGACGATTCGCGCAGCCAAAAAAACGGCGGCGGAGATTCCCAGGGCCACGGCCAGCTCCGCCAGGTTGACGAAAATCCACTTCGGATAAGTGCAACCGCAGTATTCATTGAATTCGCGGTTCTTGTTCAGATTCACCAGCCAGCTTTCCCAAGCGCGATGGCCGAAGACCGCGGCCAGCAGCAGCACCACCAGCAGCCATGCTCCGGGCGCGGCAATGACGGCCGCGATGGTAGGGCGACGGCCCTGCACCGTTCGGACCGCCACGAGCAAGGCGCAGACCGCCGCCACCACCAGGTACGAAAGCGAAAACAACATGCCGATGCCGATCAAGGCCCCCGCGCCCGCCGCCGCGCGCCAAGATCGTTGTTCGCTGGCGTAATAGCTGAGCGCCACGATGAGCGTGGCGAAGGCGGGGTAGACGGAATCGACCGACGGAGCGAACAGCGTGGCGGCGGGCACGAGCATCGCCATCGCCATCGCCACCAGGGCTGCCCGACGGCGATTCCGCTGCCGCACCAGCCACGCGATCGGCAGTCCGACCAGCAACGCGGCCAGGCGACTCAAATAGGCGACGGTGGTCACCGCCGCCTGGTCGGCCAGCGGGACGGCCTGCGTGCCGGACCAGTTGCGCAGCGCGCCGGCCAGTTCCGCCGGTTCGATTCTCCAGACGAGTTGGGCGGCTTCGGGACAACGATCGAAGAAACTCAGCAAAGCGCGGTAAACGAGAATCCAGCCGGCGGGGTTCGCGGAGATGTGATTCGGCTCGAACGAGGCGGCCACCTGGCTGTGGTTGGTGAGCACCGACGGCACGTCGGCGAACTCGTCGCGCGCCGCGTGGCGGAACGTGTGAAACAGCGTCGCCCATTTCTGCAGCCCGCCGGGCGCGGCGATTTCCAGGAGCATTTGGAAGCTGCCGCCCGCCACCAAAACTGCGGCCACCGTAAGCAGAAACACACGCCGCGGAGCGCTGTCAATCCACCTCTGCGAATGGACCACCAGACCGATCATGGCCAGGGCGACGGCCGCCGCGGGCAAAAGCGAAAGCCAGGCGGCCATCGGCACATCCCAAGGCCCCAGCCGCGGATACTCGAGCTCGCCGGGCACACCGAGCGGAAACCACCGACCCAGGAAGGCCACGGCAAAGGCCACGGTCGCCATCGCCGCAATGCCTAACGTGGCGAGCGAGATCGTCTGAACGCTTGCTGCTCTCATCGTTGGCCCTTGCCCCGTTGGCCGCGTGAAGCTACAAAAGGAGAATCGGGGCGACAGGATTCGAACCTGCGACCTTCTGGTCCCAAACGAGGGCCAAAAGCCGTCTCGCCCGTCATCACGTTTTGCCGGAAAGCGTTGTGGGGCTTGCCTTTTCGGTTTTAATACATCCATCCATGTTGGGGGTAACTGTCGCCAGAAAAGCCGTTATCGGGACAGGGAAGCGCGTCAAACCGCGTCAAAGCTTCTGGGGGGGCTGATGGCAGAAGGCCAACCGTGGCGAAACGAAAACGGCCGTTTGCACAGGCCCGTCTTTCGTGATCGCCATAGAGGTGGCGAGCCGGGGCGTTACCGATCCCGGCAAAGGCGAGCCTGTGCAAACGGCCGTTGTGCTTCGCATGAATTCCCTCTACGCGGTTGCCCGCTGGTCACGATCTCGACCTTACCAGCGATCGCGGCAATGTCAACAGCCCAGCGAACGCCTACGCGGGCAGTAGACGCACGGCGAGAGCACGTGACTTGGGAGTCGAGCAAGGGCGCGATCCCGCGGCAGGCGCAATCGTGGCGAACCGTTTCGGCGCCTGTCGGCTCGACAGCGGACAAGAGCACCGCTCGCGAACAAGCCACCGTTGCCGAGTTTTCGCGGGCCTTGGGTCCGACAGCGGATCGTCCATCCGCTGCCTTTCGGCCGGAGCCGACGAATCCGGCGGCTGCTGGGCCGCTCGATTCGGCGGCCACGCCAGGTCGCTGTTTTCGTCGGCTGCCGCGGCCGGTTATGATGCTCGATCTTCCAGCCGCGCGGCGCCGCAAAAAGAACGGGGCTCGACGTGAGCCCAAGTTCCGCGAAGAGCGAGCCGGGCCGCCGCTTTGAAAGCGCATTGCGGATCGGCCGGGCGGCGTCTGCATCGTCGATGCAACGTCGCCCGGCCGCGGGGGGGCCGACGCGACGGCGCGCGGCGGCGCTCGCGATCATGCACGTCGCGCCGCCGGCGGCGTCGCGATGGCTGCCACGCCGCGCGGCGACGCGCGCGCGACGGCGACGGCGCCGCGCGGCGCGGAAACGTTACGGCCCGCTCTCCGAGATCGGCCCTGTTGGCCGAACCCTGTGGGGCCTCGTCGCGCTGGCCAGGTGAATCGCGGTGGCGACGATCACGGCGCAGAGCAGCACGTAGACCAGGAGCGCCAGGCCAAACGGACACGGCTCCGCCTGGGTCGCTCCGCTGGGCTTCGAGGCGCGGGCGGGCCGCCGCTGTGGCTTTGCTCTCGGGGCGGGAACCATAAAGAGATTATCGGCCGGCATGGTCGACGGTTTTCTGCCGAATACCTCAATCCCATCGCGGGGTTGCGAATTGCAAATCAGAAAGCGATCACGAAAGCACGTCGCGAATCGCGCTCAGGGCGTCGATCACTTTGTCGAGAACCTTCGCCATCTCGGCGCGGGCGGCCTCGCGGTAGGCCAAGTCGCGATACACGTTCCGCGCCGGCGAGCGATCGGCCTCTTGTCGTTCGATGTCGGTGCGAGGATTTCGCGACGGCGCCGCCTCGCGGTCGGACGATTCCGGCGTCGGCTCTTCATGGCGGTTGTCGGCCACGCACCGCTGATGTCGCGGTCCGATCTGACGCGAGAAGTAGATTTTGTCGCCTGGCTCGATCGAGCCGCCACACTGGCTGCACTCTCCCGGCAGCCGGGCCGTGATAAGTTTCCCGTTGTCGATCGCTTGCGTGGCCATTTGGTTTGCTCCCGAAAAGTTCCCTGTCAAAATCCCTTATACAGGCAAATCGACAAGCGCGCCAGCGAAACTGTTCACTCGCCGCATCGACGCGGGCCCGGCAGCAGGCGTGCCGCGGGGTGTCGCGAGCTCAGCTCGCGGAAGCGATCGTACCAGACCAGCAGCTCGGCATCGCTCTTCAGCTCGAGATCGCCGACGTCAGACTCCCCCGCCAGCTCGCGACGGATCATCAGGTCGATGCGGTTCAGAATTACGTCGCGCAAGGTCATGGGTCGCGATGAGGGATGAGAGAAGCCTACGCCGCGCAAAAAAGTGTCGGCGCCGGCTGGTCCGGCAGAGACCGCGCCTCGCGGCGCCGGAACCCTGGGGCTGGCGAGCAAACAGGCAAGAAACTGCATCGAAGCCAGAAAAGGCCGCTGGCGCACGGGAAAAACGCAGCCTCGCATAGCTCCGCCGGCGCACAAACTGCCGGTCGCCAGCGGAAACCGCCGGTCGGGGCCCAGCGGCGACAGAAAGTGCCGACACGAGCGGCGAGTCACCCCTCACCGCCGTGCCGGCAAACGTCCAAACGCTTCGCGCAAGCCTATCAAGTTCCGCAGTCCGTTCCACCCGACGCGCTGGATTCTTTGGCCACAGCGCGAGACCGCGGTTTCCGGCCGCAAAACCTGTAAACAACCGGTCGTTAAATTTGCGCCGCGGCCGCCCCGATGCCGGGACGGGTGTATATTTACGGGTGAAAGCCATCGGCTACGTTCGGGTCTCGACGGAAGAGCAGGCCAGCGAAGGTGTCAGCCTCGCCGCACAGCGGGCCAAGCTGATTGCGTATGCGTCGCTCTACGAGATCGAGTTGGTCGAGATTATCGAGGATGCCGGTGTCTCGGCAAAATCGCTCGACCGGCCCGGGCTGAAGCGAGCTCTCCAAAAACTCAAAGCGGGCGAGGCCGAAGGGCTGCTGGTGGCCAAGCTCGACCGCCTCTCGCGGTCGGTCGGCGATTGGGACACGCTCATCAAAGGCTACTTCGGCGAGCGCGCCGGCAAGCAACTCTTTTCGGTGTCCGACGCGATCGATACGCGCACCGCAGCCGGCCGGCTCGTTTTGAACATCTTGATGTCGGTCGCGCAATGGGAGCGCGAAGCGATCGGCGAACGAACTCGCGACGCGCTGCAGCACAAAACCAGCAAAGGCGAGAGAGTAGGGCGGGTCCGCTACGGCTACAGTCTCACGCCCGAGGGCGAAATGGTCGAGGACCCGCGGCAGCAGGCCGGACTGCGGCGGATGCGGGAGCTGCGGGCCTGCGGTCTGAGCTTGCGGGAAATCGGCGCCAAGCTGGGCGAGGAAGGTTTTGCGACGAAGGACGGCCGGCCGTGGCAGGCGGCCACCGTGAAGCAGATTCTGGATCGACGCTAGGCGGCGTCGCGCGCAGTCTGCGCGGCAAGCTGAGCGGCGGCCTCGTCCATCAGGGCCTGCAGCTCCGCAATCAGCGATTTGAGATCGGCGGCGCCGCGTTTGAGCCGAATGGTTCCCGACTTCAGCTTGATGATCTTCTTGAGCTGCTTGCGTGCCTTGGCCTTTGTTTTTCTTGGGGGCCGCTGTTCGGCGACCGCCTTCGCAACCTCCGGGCCGCTCGGGCCGCGGGGACCGGCGGCGGCCATCGCTTTTTGCAGACAGACCGCCTGCTCGTCTTGGGGCAGCCGAGACAGCTGCAAGGCAGCATTCAAGCTGAGCGAGTCGGAAACCTTACGGACGTTCTTCATCACGCCCCAGCCCGTGATGAGCTTCAGCGCATGCCGCTCCTTCATGTCGGTCCAGCGGTCCGCCAGGTATTGCGAAAATGATTGGGCGACGTGCCTGTACAGTCGGTCGCGGTGGATCTCACTCAAGGCCTCGGCCGCCTTCAACCAGGCCGTGTGATAGTAGACCGCCAACTTTTTCTCCAAGCGGGTGAGCCGTTCGAGCTCCGATTCCGGTGTCGGCGCGGATGCCGACTTGCCTGGGGCCGGCGGGTCTGCGGCGCCGGCCGATTTTGGCGCGGGCACCGCCTGGGCGGCCTTGGCTGTCGGCGCGTTGTGTGGCGCGGGAACGCGCTGGGCAGACTTTCCGTCCTGCAAAAAAGTTGCGTCATGCGGGGCGATTCCCGGCGATGCGGCGCGCGCCGACTTGGTTGTCTTTGACTCTTCGACGGTTTTGCCGGGCGACAGGCGCGGACGGGCCGGCGGCAATGTCGAACTTCGGTCCCCATTTGCGTTTTTGGTTTCCTCCGGGTTGCGTCCGAAGATGGCGACCATGCTTGGGTTCCGTCCGTGGGTTGGCGTTCGTTTCGTCGGTCCGCCATGTCATGGCGTAACCGTTTTCTTTGATCGGTCGAAGTGCTGGCCCGCGGTGCAGGATACTGCGGATGGCCGCCCATGTCGGACTCGCCGACAAGCCGACGCCGATCGTCGGAATCGGACGCCGCGAGCGCCTCTGAATGCCGCAAGCACGCTGCAAGGCGACAAGTTTGCCTACGGGTCTGACTCAGGGTGCAGCTTGTCGGCCGCTTCCCGCCAAATTTTCGCCGTGCCCTCCGTCATCCGGCCGACGCCCAGTCGCCTGCGCCAGCGGGACACCAGCTTGCGGTCTACGCCCCAGTAATAGGCGATGGCCTGCGCGTCGGGCGTTTGCAGCAGGTCGCCGGGGTGACGGAAAGCCGCACGCGAACTACCTGAAAACCTTGTCGCTCCGCGTCGGCCTGCACGGCCGTCAGCAGGGCGAGATAGCCGAGGTAAGTGTCGACGGCGGGCGGGACGACCAGGCGCGACCACTCCGCAAAGTCATGTTCGGGAAACTCCCACAAGCAAACGCGGTCGATCACTTCTGCATCGCCTCCCACAAGGCCCGCACGGAGGGATATTCAGCTTCCATGACTTGCCGCGCGCGGTCGAATGCTTCCATCGACCACGGCGGCTTGGCCGTTGAGCCAGAGCTCGTAGAGGTTGTCGCCGGCGGCCGCCTCGGGACCGAGGCGGAGCACGGCCGGCACGACCAGCACATTGCCGACCCAACGCGCCGCGGCCCGAAGCTCCGTCTCGACGGCGCGCGACAAACGTGCGATGCGGCCGGATTCTTCCCGCACGCCGAACACCAGCGTGTCGGCGCCATACAACGCGCGGCGGCAATCGCCGGCGACGGCCAGCAGGGCCCATTCGAACCACTCGACGCTGGCCCGCGTTTGTCCGCTCTCGATGCCGTCGATGATCGCTTCGTACTCTTGAAGCTTCATGCTTCCACCGCCTTTCCCGCGGCGCCGGCATCAGCGGCTTCGACGACGGCGCGATATAGATCCGCACCGTGGCAACCTGAGTACTTGCTCAGCCACTCGCGGGCCTTGTCGGCCGTGATGCCGGCGGACGTGGCGTAAGTCAGTGCCCACCGTCGGGCCAGGTCAGCCGGGGCGTGGTAATGGGTGCGGTAGTCGTCGTGCCCAAGAAAATCCTGCCTGACCACGCGCGTTGGCCGGCGGCCGTCTGACCGACGTGGAACCGGTCGGCGCCGTCGACCAGCTCCGCCTCCGGGGCGAACGTGCATTCGCTGCGATCGGTTGGCCCGACGCTCGATTGCAGCAGGCCGGCCAGCAGCTCCGCCTTGCGGGTCCGGCGCAGATCGGCGGCGGCCTGGGCCTGCTGGGCCGCTTTCGCCGCGGCGGCCGCTTCCCGCTCCGCGACCAGCTCCGCCAGCTCGGCAGGCAATTCGGCCGAATCGTCGCCCATCATCAGGCGATGACGGAGCGACCAGCCTTCACGCGCCAGCCGGCGGTCCGCATCACGTCTTGGACGGCCGCCACGGAAATGTACCAGTTCCAGTTCATCGGATTTTTTTTCAAGAGTTCAGGGTTCAGGGTTCAGGCAGCAGACTGCGGTCCAGAGAAGAGGCCACCGGTACTTGACCGGGCACCGCCCGGCAGGCGACAATCTCCTTCGGCCGGGAAGCCCGACAACCAAATCGATCACGCGGCCCCGCGCGGCGACAGGCTTCCCGGCCTATGCTCGCGCGGGGCCGCTGTTTTTGAGGGAGACCCAGAAAATGAACTGCGCTCTGCTTTGCACCTTATTGCTGTCCGCGCAGCTCGACCGCGATTCCGCGAGCGCGGAGGTGAAAGCGTACCTGGACGCCGCGGATCGCGAGCTCGACTCCCGTAAGGCGGCCATGGCGGAGACGATCAAAGAACTCATGAATCAAGCGAAGAAAATGCACTCGACGAACGTGGTCGAGCTCAATCCAGCGGCGGCGAAAAAGAACCGGTCAACGCAGATCAAGCTGCTGAAAGAGAAGATCAAGGCGCTGGACACCGGCCACGTCTTCTGTGCGCCACGCCTCGATCGAGACAATCTCGTCGTCGGCCAGCTTGGGCGTGCGGAATTTCAGCGATCGCCGATCGAGTCTCCGCATCGGTGGAGCGGGAAAATTCTCCAGATCCTTGACGGAGAGAACTTGCTATTTGAGCACGCCGGCAAGACATTTTGGATTTGCGGTAAGAAGACCGCCAACGTCGGCGACGGGGAAACGGTCGAGATGACGGGTAGCTTCGTCGTTGAAGCGTCAAGAACCTATACGACCGTCGTCGGCGGCAGCAAAACGGTGCAGGTGCTCAAAGTCTTCTCAGAGGCGGAAGTCCTTCCTTACCTGCCCGCAGCCCAGCAGGCTTCTTTCCTGGCTGAGCCCGGTGACGAGATCATTGAAGGGTTGAAGGGCGCCTCGGGGAAAAAAGGTGGCCGCGAAAACGCGAAGAAGTGACGTGCGGGGCACGGCGGGCATCCTCCAGCGCGTGCCACAGATGGCCGCGCGCGTTGCCGACGGCGATGGCGTTGTGAATCAAGAGAGTACCCGCCTTTCGATTCGGGCCACGTGATCGCAGTACGTGGCTGCGTCGAACTGCCGCCGCGTGCAATGCACTTCACAGGCGGCGTCGATGATCGGCGGCAGCAGGGCCTCGGCACGATCGGCCACCGTTCTGGCACGCGCGCGATAAGGCGGTTGCCACAACGCCCGGCGGCAGTCGCCGGCGACGGCCAGCAATGCCCATTCGAACCACTCGGCGCTGGCGCGCGTTTCTCCGCTCTCGATGCCGTCGATGATGGCTTCGTATTCGTGAAGCTTCATGCCTGCAGCTCCTGGCCGGCGTCGGCCTGGGGCCGGGGCGGTTCCGCTTGCGGAGCAAGCGGGCTACCGGCCTCGGCCTCGACCACGGCCTGATACAGATCCGCCCCGTGGCAGCCGGCGTATTTCGAAAGCCACTCGCGGGCCTGGTCGAGCGTGATGCCGGCAGAATTGGCGTAGGCCAGTGCCCAGCGGCGGGCCACGTCGGCCGGGACAAACCAGTACGTGCGATAGTCGTCGTAGCCCGTGTAGTCCTGCCTGACCACGCGCTCGCCGACGGCGGTCTGGCCGACGTAATACCGGTCGGGGCCGAGGAAGAGCGGCCGCAGTCGGGCGAGGAAATGCTGGAGGTCTTCAGCCGCTTCGCCGCACTGCACAACGCGCGGCTCAAAGCCGGCGGGGCACAACCCGCAGCTTGATCTCCCGGCCGCGCAGCAACAGCCGGCGGTGCCCCGTGCGCTCGTTGTGCTGGTACGAGCCGAGCATGGCCGCCTCGGCCTCGCTCGTCATCGGCATTTCGGTGGGCACGGCCGCCCGGTTCGCCTGCAGCCAGAACAGCAGCCAGCAGAACGGACCGCGGTCGAGGTGCTTGACGGCGGCCATCACGGCCGCCAGTTCATCGGTGTCGCCGCGCGGCGCGACCACCACGATCTGCCGCTGCCCGAAGCGGTTGACCAAATAGAACGGCGGGCTTCCCTGGGGCGCCGGCTGCTTGGGGATGCCCACCCAAAGCGAACCGATGAACGCGCAGAAAAGCAGCCCGCAAAAAATCAAACATCCTCGTCGCATGCCACCGGTCTAACCCGCCGCGCGGCGCAAGTCAACAAGCATGTCCGTCGCTGCAAGCCTCAACATCCTGGTCGGCATGGACACCCGCGGCCTGACGCACGGCGCGGGCACGGGCGTCAGCGCGCTCAAAGGCCTGGACCTGGCCGCGCCAGCCGGCGGTCCGCATCACGTCTTGGACGGCCGCCACGGAAATGTACCAGTTCCAGTTCATCGGATTTTTTTCAAGAGTTCACGGTTCAGGGTTCAGGCAGCAGACTGCGGTCCAGAGAAGAGGCCACCGGTACTTGACCGCGCACCGCCCGGCAGGCGACAATCTCCTTCGGCCGGGAAGCCCAAACCGATATCGAACATGCGGCCCCGCGCGGCATCAGGCTTCCCGGTCTACGCTCGCGCGGGGCCGTGTTTTTTCGCGCCGATCATGCCACCGAAGAGCTCGGCATTCTGCCAACACTGCCAACGCGACACGCTGCACGAGCAGCAGACGGAAGAACTGAGTCACATCCTTCACCTGTTGATCTCGCTCTTCCTGTGCGGCCTCTGGCTGCCAATCTGGATTCTGATGGCGCTTGGGCAGAGCAACCGCAACGCGCGCGCCCCGTGGGTGTGCCAGGCCTGCGGTAGCGTATGGTTCGATCCGGATGCCGAAGCCGTGGCCGAGGCGCGACGCGAGCGGCGCCGCCAGCAGCTTCGCCAAGCGGGGCGCCTGGCCGCACGCGGATCGCTTTCGGCGTCGAAGGCAACTGCGAATGCTGTGACCTCTCTGACGGCCGCCGGGGTCGAAGGCGGGATTCGCTTGGCGCGTGCGGCGCCCAAGCTTCCAGGCTCGATCGACCGCGGCCTTCGGCGCGCCGCCGGCGAAGGCAACACGATACTCCACTACTTTTTTCGACTCCTGACGGTAGCCGTACTGTGCGCCGCAATCGCCGCCCTCGTCGCGGCCGCCTGAGCGGCGCTCGGGAACGTTGCGCGCCGGGCTGGCCACGGATGCACACGGATTTGCACGGATTATAGAGCGATCGATCCGCGATGGTGACTCAGCACGCGGTTGCGTATCGAACCACCGTGGCCCGCAGTGCCCATCGACCCGCGTTGCGCAACGTCAGCACGCGGCCCGTCTGGCAGACGTCAGCACGTGGCGCGTTGTTCGTGGTGACTGACGTGGCGGCGATGGTAACTCAGCACGCGCTGGGTATCGTCGCATCGAACCACCGTGGCCCGCACTGCCCATCGACCCGCGTTGCTTGTGCCCAACGTCAGCACGTGGCCGGCCTGGCAGCCGTCAGCGCGTGGCGAGTTGCTCGTGGGTGACTGACGTGGTGGCGGCGTCGTCAATGGTGACTCAGCATATTGGCCGGCTGGCCGGGGGGGGCGATTTTTGGCCGCTTTCGCCGGCGTAGACCAGTTCGTCGCGGTAGCGGCGCCTTGCCCGCGTGCTCTCTAATGCGCCGCGGCGGAGGCACTCAGTCGCGGGCCTCACTTTGAGCTCCTAAAGCCTTCTCAACGCTGATGATCGACTCCCGCTGCTGGGCTGCTATCTTCTTGCACGCGGCATCCGCCTTGTCGGCGTCAACATCGGAACCTAAGCGGACAAAGTCCGACCGGTTATTGACGTCGAGTTGCGCGATGCCAAAGCTCAAGTCGATCTGCTTCAGCATGAAGGCAATCTGTCCGTTCGGGTCTGTCCCCGCTGGCGCGTCGGGAATGCGTGTGTAGAGATCGAGCGCCACGTCGCACCTCTGCTTGAACTTAAGCGGCGAAGGAACGAGCGTGAGCAGTTTGGCCACAGCCCTGCACTCGTCCAAATATGTCCGCACGGCGGCGACATAGGCGCGTTCTGCCGCACTCGGCGCTGGCTTGGCTTCCGCCTTCGGCGGCGCAGCCGTGTGCGTTTCCTTGGCGCTCTGAGCGCGCCTTAGCTGCTTCTCCGTTTCAACTAGGCGGACGTCGAGGCCTTCTCGTGCGTCGAGCAGCCGTTCGACCTCCGCCGCGCTCTTCTCGGCAGCGTTTTGCGCCGCCGTGATCGAGGCGTTGGCCTTTTCGACTGACGCGGTGAGCGCAGCGTTGGCCTGCTCAAGCTCTTTGATTTTTGCGTCCTTCGCGCCGGGCCGATTCGTCGCTGCCGCCAGCAGCAGGGCGCCGATCATGCCCGCGGCAAAGCCTCCCAGGCAGAAAAGAACTCGCGACATGGCCAGCTCCAAAGAAAGCGGCCCCGCGCGAGCGTAGGCCGGGAAGCCTGTTTGCCGCGCACGGTCGCATGTTTTGGTGTTGGCTTCCCGGCCGATGCCAATTCTCGCCTCCGTGGCGCCGCCGGTCAAGTATTTGAGCGCGCCAAGCGCGCACGTTTTTCCGCAGGTTTTTGCGCGACGAGGGTCCACAGTGCCCGCGTTGCTCATGGGCGGCCCATCGGCCTGGCAGACGTCCGCGCGTGGCGCGTTGCTCGTGGGCGACTGACGTGGCGGCGTCGATGGTGACGCAGCACGCGGTTGGGTGTCGTCGGGTCAACGGCTCGCCCGAGAAGATTGCGCGTTGGCCACGCGCCGAAATGACGCGGCTGCTGGACCTCGAAACGAGCCAATTCGGTGTCGCCGACTGTCATGGTTTGCTTTGGAACGCCGACAAAAATTTCTTGCCGCGATAGCGGCCCGGCAACGATTGACCGCCGGCGCCGACGAGGCGAAGATGGGCGCGGCCGGGAAGCTAAACGAAACACATGCGGCCCCGCGCGGCAACCGGCTTCCCGGCCTACGCTCGCGCGGGGCCGCGTTGTTTTGGGGAGCGGGCGATGCCCCTTACCACCGCACTCTGTCAATCGTGTTGGCAGCCCTTTAGCTGCTACTTGGACGGCAGCGAAGCGGTCTGTCGCTGCCCGCACTGCGACGCCCTGACGCGAGTCGTGCCGTTCGCCGGCCAGGCGGCGCCCGTCGCGCCGCCCGAGCCCGCCGCGCCGCGGTCGGCGAATCCCTGGCCGCGGCCTGGTGCTGATGGTGTGTGGGGCGAGACGGTACGAACGATGCGCCGAGGATGTCTGATTACCGCTGGCTTGCTGTTTTGTGCGCTGATTGGCTCGACCTGGCTGGCCCTTCGGCCGCGAACGGAGCCCCAACCAGGCGCGCCGTTCTACGTGACCAACCGCTTCGGCGAGCGGCAGATCGTCGTCGTGGCGCCGCGGGGCGACACGGACGAGCTGGCCGCCGTCAAGGTCGCGATCAAGCACCTCGATCGCGGCAAGTTCTGCTGGCTGCTGTTCTGGCGGCAGGCCGATCGGCTGCTTGTCCCGACCGAAATGCCGATGAGGGACGAACAGGCGGATGCGATGCTCGGCTCCTACCTGCGCAACGACCGCACCGGCTTTCAGCGGCTGCTGCTGCACGGCCGGGAGATTCCGCTGGATTAGGCGAGCGAGCCTTGGGCCGCCACGCGCGCGTTATGCAAGGGCCGATGATGGCCGCGCGGTTGTTCGGCCAACTCGCG
>Ga0307374_10000335_pt1 | contig 89703 bp, 76 predicted proteins | sample OX3MG_FD_202532 | JGI IMG/M metagenome (GOLD analysis project Ga0307374, IMG submission 202532) | Soil microbial communities from Risofladan, Vaasa, Finland - OX-3 | ecosystem: Environmental > Terrestrial > Soil > Coastal area > Acid sulfate soil | place: Finland: Risofladan, Vaasa | collected... | reverse complement strand
GCGCGCGGTGGCCGGCAGCGCCATATCGCGGACGTATTGCAGCGCGCCATCGGCTGGATACGGCCAGGGAATCGCGTTCCGCAGATACCGGACGATCTCCCAATGCGGAAAAAGGATTTGGATCTGCGCGGCGTCGGCCAATTCCAACGGGCGCAACAAAAGTCGGGGCGTTTCGAGCGTTGGAATGCTCCGAGCGAGTTGCGGCGGGTTTGCTCGACGATTGGTCCGCTTTGCTTTTTTCCGGCGCTTCTTCATTTCGCGGCGGCGTACAGGCCCGACGCTGTAAGCAACTCGATTAACTTTGCAGGCGCGCTCACGGGCGGGTGGCACGATGATCCCACGCAGACGAATGCTTGCGCGGCGCTGGCGTCCAGATGCGGAATGGTTTCTTTTAGCTCTGGGGCGAGGGCATCTGCCGCAACAGTTTCAGGAGTGACGCGCAGCACTGCTTTGCCGAAGCGATATACGTAATTCGCGGCGGCTTCGAGTGCCGTCGCTTTCGCATCGCCCGCCGCGCCTGTGATTACAACTTGCATCGTGTGCCGCGAATGCAATATCGCCGCAAGTCCGTACGTTGCGGCGTAAAGCCCAAACTGCGGCGCGAGCGCGGCAAAGGCTTCGAGCGTGCGCTGCGCCCATTCGCGATAGAGCGCGTTGCCCGTGAAGCCGTACAAACGCGCGAGCACGATCGCCGCCGCGGAATTCGTGCTCGGCGTGGGCGAATCCTGAAACGCTTTGCGGCGCACTTCGAGGCCGCCCATGGGAGGCGCGTCGGAAGCGCGGTCGAAGAAGCCGCCACCTTCCGCGTCGCCATATTTCTCGATGGCCAGCTGCATCGCGCGCTCGGCTGTGGTGAAATAGCGTTTGTCGAGGGTGGACTCATACGCATCGAGCAGTGCCGCCGCCCCAAAAACTTGGTCGTCGAGCAAAGCCGCCACGAGCGGCCCGCCAACGCGATGATTGAATCCTTTTTCCTCGTTCCACGCCTCGGAAAGAATCCGGTCGAGCGTCTTCAGCGCGAATTTGCGGCAATCGTCGCGTCCGAGCCCACGCGCTGCTTCGAGAAACGCGGAGACGAACATGGCGTTCCAGCTTACGTAAATGGTTTGGTCGACGGTCGGAGTCGTCCGCTTCGCGCGTGCCGCGAGCATTTTGCCTTTTGCGCGGGCGAGCACGAGTCGCGCATCACTCTCGCTAAGGCCGCTGCGTTTCGCAATGTCTTCCGGCTTGCTGGCGACCCAGAGAACATTCTTGGCCGGATTGTGATGCATCTCGCCAACGGGGCCAACGTCGTAAAACTCCTCCATCACCCGGGCTTCTTCCGGCGCGAGCGCGACGCGAAGCTCATCAAGCGTCCACGTAAAATAATCGCCGTCGTCGTCGAGGGAAATATCGGCGTCTTGACTTGCGTAAAAGCCGCCCTGCTTGGGATCGCTCAGCACGTCGAAAACCCAGCGGATGATTCCTTCGGCGGTAGCGCGAAAAAGCTGCGCGTGGCCCGCAGCGTCCGCGCCGCCATCACGACCGTTCCGAGAATTCGCGACTTGAAACGCGTGCAAATAATTTTTAAGCAGCTCCGAATTGTCGTAGGACATTTTTTCGAAGTGTGGGACACACCATCGCTCGTCGACGGAATAGCGATGAAAGCCGCCTGCAAGCTGATCGTAGACGCCGCCCAGCGCCATCTTCTGGAGCGTGCGATTCGCGATATGCAGCAGGTTTGCATCGCGCAAAGTCTGGCCAAGCTCGAGAAGCAAATCGATGGCCGCGGGATGCGGAAATTTCGGCGCTTGGCCGAACCCCCCATTGCGCGAGTCGAAATTGCCGGCGATTGACGCGGCCATTGCCTGCACGATCACTGGATCAAACGTGCCGCGCGCATTCGTGAAGGTTTCTGCCTGGCGCACCGCGTCCTCGAGCGCCAGCGCAGAGCTGTCAATTTCACTTCGTTTGGAACGAAACGCCTCCGCCACGGCAACAAGGATGCGCTTAAACCCCGGGCGCCCCATCGCATCTTCGGGCGGAAAATAAGTGCCGCCGAAAAATGGCTTGCCATCGGGAGTAAGAAACGCAGTCAAAGGCCAGCCACCCTGCCCGGAAATGGAACTGACGGCGGCTTGGTAGCGCGAGTCCACGTCCGGGCGCTCGTCGCGGTCCACTTTCACAGCTACGTAGAATTGATTGATCAAGGCCGCGATCTCGGAATTTTCGTAACTCTCGCGATCGATCACGTGGCACCAGTGGCACCAAACCGCACCGATATCGAGGAGGATCGGCTTCGCTTCCGCACGCGCTTTTGCAAACGCGGCTTCGCCCCACTCGTGCCAATCCACGGGCTGATGAGCCGCTGAGCGCAGATAGGGGCTCGCGGAATTTTTCAGGCGGTTTGTCGCAGGTTCGCTCACAAATTTCCTTCCGGGGAGAGGAAGTAGTGCGTCACAAAATTAGCAAAAGCAAGCGCGCCGCGATTTACTGAATCGGATTGCGGTAATCGGCGTCGCGCGGATCAATTGGCCTGCGGCCGGCGAATCCTTCGTCCTGCCGATGGTAGAAGCGGATGCGATCCTCGCCCACGCGCCAGCAAAAATAAATGTCTTCGTCATTCAGGCGCGCGGGAAAATCGAGCAGGCCTACATTAAGATCCTTCACCACGCATCCGGTTGCGCTGATGCGCTCGACCGCAGATTCCACGGATTTTTCGTGGCGATTACGCTCCAGCCGCTGTTTGGCCGCTTCGTCGTAGTCGAAGCGCACGCCGCCCATCATTTGAATGCGCGTGGCAAGCTCGCCCAGCTTTTCATCGAGTTCGCCCATGCGCCGGCGCTCCTCCATGGCTTCGAGGAGCAATGGCTCGAGCTCGATGCGCGCGCGTTCCGCCTCGGTCAGCGTGAAAAGCCTCTGTTCGTCGTCCGCCATGGTCCCAGCTCAACTACGTTCAACCACCAATATAGACCATCGTCCTCGACGGCGGAACAAAATCGGCTTCGTTGATCCGGTGGCCCGCTTCCTTGTCCATGACGATGCAGCGGATTTCGTCGACAATTCCCTGATCGCTCGCGCCGCCCCGCAGGAGGCCCTTCAAATCGTGATCGTCCTTGCTGAAAAGGCAAGTGCGCAGCTTTCCGTCGGCGGTCAAGCGGATGCGCGAACAGAACCCGCAAAATGGCTGCGACACGGGAGCGATCAGCCCAATTTCTCCGCGCCCGTCGGTGAAGCGATACTTCCGCGCCGTCTCACTGCGTTCGTGCGCGATGGGGACCATGGGCCAGCGCGCTTCGATGCGCCGGCGAACTTCCTCCGCGGGCACGAAGAGATCACGCGTCCACGCGCGGTCGGCATCGAGCGGCATGAACTCGATGAAACGCATAATCAAATCGCGGTCGCGTGCGAATGCCGCAAACACCTCCACTTCATCATCATTCAGCCCGCGCACCAGCACGGCGTTGACCTTCACAGGACGCAGCGGCGAAGCTTGCGCGGCATCGATACCCGCCATCACGCGATCGAACGACCGCGTGCGCGTGATTTTCTCGAAGCGGGCGCGGTCAAGCGAATCGAGACTGATATTGATGCGGTTTAATCCTGCGTCGACGAGACGGCCGCAGCGATCCGCGAGGAGCTGTCCGTTCGTCGTCAACGAAATATCCGGCACGCCCAGCGCACGCAGTCGGGAAATGAACTCCTCGACGCCGGGGCGCACCAACGGCTCGCCGCCCGTCACGCGCACTTTTTTGATTCCCAAGCCAACGAGAATTCGCGCCAGACGCTCGAGTTCGTCCCAGCTGAGAAGATTATGCTCCGCCATGTGATTTTCAGGATTGGCCGAGCGGCAATAAACGCAGCGGAAATTGCAGCGGTCCGTGACCGAGACACGCAAGTCCGTGATTTGCCTGCCGAACTTGTCAACCAGCTTCCCGCTCATTGTGTCCGTGGTTGAATGAAAATCACGCATACTGTTTGGATTCCCGTCTTCAGTGCTCGAGTTCGCATCTCAGCCACTTAAAATAAAAATGCCCAAATCCGCGATCGGAGTTGGGCAGAAATACCGCTACGCTTCGCGCGTTCGGTATTTCTCCTTTCCAAATCACGGCATTGCTGTGAAGGGAGGATCGGGAGTTTCCGCCCGAACCCTAAACGCCGGCGAAAGCATTTCGCCTCGCAGCGTTTCCCGCGTCGTATTGAGAACGCGGGATCGTCCTCGAAGCCATGGATTTTCTCTTCCGCAGGCTCGAGGATCGGAGAATTCATTCTGATTCTACGCCGCTTTCGAACACGCTGCAAATGGCCGCGTGCGAGCTTGCGTCGGAGCAAAAGTCGCCAAGGGATTCGCGAGGTGCGACACTTAGAGCCTGCGCTAGAGTTTACCTCGCCGGGGAACTCTTGGATTTGCTGCACTCCCGAGCTTCAACCAGCGCGGGCGCCCCACATCGTTCATGGTCTAGCGAGCTCCTTCTGCCCGCGGTGCGGCTGAGGGTCGAGCTCTCCTTCGCCCTTCAACAAGTGCAACACGGGAGTGGTCGCCACAGTTGTCACCACAGCCATCAAAACCAGCATGGTGAAAAGAGTGGGTTTCAACGCTCCCAGATCCAGCGCGACGTTCAAGACGATCAATTCCATCAAGCCCCGCGTGTTCATCAGAATGCCGAGCGAGGCGGACTGACGCCAAGACAATCCGGTAATCCGCGCCGCCACGCTGCTACCGCCGAATTTTCCCACGGAAGCCACCAAAATAATCAGGCCACACACCAGCCATTCATTCAGACCGTTCACCAGGCCAATCTGCGTGCGCATTCCCGTGAATGCGAAGAACGCCGGCAACAGAAGCACGACGACGAGGTCGTGTATTTTCGCCGTGACGTCGCGCGCCAGTGCCGAGTCATGCGGAATCACCGCCCCCAGCAGAAACGCCCCAAACAGGGCGTGGATGCCGATAGCGTCGGTGGACAGAGCCGCGAGCAGCAGCGCCGCGAACACAATCACCATGGTGCCTTGTGTCGTCTTCTTGTCGCGAACTCGTTTCCGAACCAGCTACTTCATGGCCGGTTGAACAAACTTGAAAATGCAGAAGATGAGCCACGGCCGCCGGCAAGATGAAGCTCGATGCCGCTGGCGCCAGCCGCCCGAGCAGCGAAGGACCAAGCGCGATCCCCGCTATAACCTCCCCAATGACCTCAGGCTGATGGGATCTTCTTGAATGCTGCACCCAGTGCGCGGGCAAACACAATGATAACGACCAAGGCCAGAAGCACATGCGCGAGCTCGCCAGATGCCGCGGCTTGGGCGATCCTGCCAAAACGCACGGGCCCGGTTTGTGCCGGAGCGCTTAGGAGCTTCCCTGCTGTCTTGATGGTCACGAAGAGGCCCACGGCCCCGGCGACCATCGCCGCATAGATAAACGCCGCTCGCGGGGAAGTCTTCTCGGCCGGCTCTACCGTGGTCATGCGGTCAGATTGCTCGCCTGACGTAGGCATTGGACTAATCCCCCTGTGCCTTCCCAGTCTCTATCGATTCTCCCGGTCTGTCCACCTCAATAGAATGCGCAGGAAGGGTGAAACGCGACCTGATGAATCGGGTCTCCGGCATCTTGGGGGACGCGGCCTCAGTCCGCGGCGCTCGATGCCTCGGAGATTGCCACCGGCTCCGGCAGGCGTCTGTAGGCGCGCTTCAATAAAAGCGGGGTGACCAGTGTCGTGACGGTTGCCATCAAGATCAGCACGGTAAATAACTGCTCATCGATAAAGCCCCTGGACAGAGCGATATTGGCGATAACCAACTCCATAATCCCGCGGCCATTCAGGCCAATGCCCAGCGCCCAACTCTCGTCGCTCGTCATTTTGGCCATGCGACCGCCCAGGTACCCTCCAAATATCTTGCTGGCAAACGCGGCCACGAGCACCGCCGCGACCAGTGTCCAATTCCTCAGGCTTGAAGCGTCGAACTCCAACCCGATGGCGGCGAAAAAGATGGGCCCCAGAAATCCCATAGTCACATTCGACGCTGTTTTCTGGACCTCCTCGAAATTGGCGCGTCCCAAAACCGCGTAGCTCAGCAACATGGAGCCAAAAAATGCGCCCACGATAAAATCCAGCCCCAGAATCTGGGAAAAAGCTGCAAACGCCATGACAAACAGGAAAACAACGGCGAAGAGCGACTCTTTCCCTTTAAGATGCACGACCAAGCGGTCCACAAGATTCCGGGAGCGCACAAATCGCTTGCCTGAATGGCGTTTGATAAGGCGCGAAACGGTAATGAATCCGGCCATGAAGACGATCGCTTTCAGCAGCGCCAATCCCAAGGACACAAGCACGCTCCGCGATACAGGTCCAGCGCCCTTGACGTCGACAATCACGCCCAGCATCAGCAGCGAAATCACATCGTTCATCACCGCTGCGCCGATGATCTTCTGCCCGATGTCCGTTTGCAGCTTGCCCAAGTCCATTAAAATGCGAACGCTGACGGGCAGCGCCGTGATCGCGATGCACAGACCGACGAAAATTTCCCGCGTCCGGTCCATGCCAAACGCGACTCCCACGCCGATTCCGAGAATCAGTGGAACAAGGAAACCTGCTAGCCCTACCAACGCGCCCCGGCCGCGAAAAGATTTCCACAAGACGTCCAGATCCATTTCCATCCCTGCGAGAAACACCAACAGCAGCACGCCGAGATCCGCCAGCGCCTTGATTTCGGGAGTGAAATGGATCAATTTCAGCGCGGAGGGGCCTAGAAGTACTCCGGCCGCGATCTCTCCGATCATCGCCGGCTGGCCAAAACGCTCCACAATCTCCCCGATCATCCGGGAGACAATTAGAAGCAACAGAAGGCTTTCAATCAGGGGCACAAGAACTCCGCATCGGCTGACGTGAAGGGTTGAAGCGTGAAGTGTAGCTTTCCGCTGCTGTGAAGTCGAGAGGAAACGGGAAATTACAAGTTCTGAACCCGGGCGAAAGTACGGACTCGAAGAATTCAAGCCTTTACAACATCAAAAATCGGCTGGGCCGGATATTCGTCTCGCCTACTTCGGGTCGCCTGAACGTTCGCCGGAGTGGAAAGTTGTCCACGGATCCGAGGTCATGTCGTGCAGCTCCGGCGCTTGCCAATCGTATTGCGGATGCGCAGCGAGAAACGGCTTAGCGTAAAAAGTCGCGCCGCACGGATGACCGGTGTGCGCGATCAAACTCATTTCGCCGGCCATTTTGCTGTCGGTGACTTTGCCCTGCACTGCACCCATGGGATCATACGGCTTCACGCCCCAGCCCTTGTCGCCATTTGGTGAAGCGTCACCGTGGCCGCACAGCGTGCGGACACCGGGACCCTCTTTTTTGGAATACGCGTCAAAATGGTCGCTCTCGAATTTCTCGGCGAGCGCGACATCGATTTTGCCCTTATATTGCTTCATCAGCTCATCCCAGCGGACGTGGCGCGCATTCGGCGATTCGGTAGGGTCATTCCCATTGAAAGTTGTATCGAGCTTGGTCACTTGCGGATCGCTTGAGAAATTCGAGCCGACGAAATACCCGTCCTTCGTTCGGTACAGTTTATAAGCCTTGAGTCCCAGCTCGAATTGCGCGATTTCGCCTGTTTTGCGGTCGCCGAGCAGCCAGTCGTTTGCGTACCCGCCATTGTTTCCGTCGAGCATAATCTTCACGTAATCGTCGATGGAGCCCGCGTATTGCAAAGCTTTTCGCGAACGCACGAATTCGGGGATACCGTTAGGATCCCAGCCATGAAAATCTGAAATGGTGGTCTCCGTGACCATTAGGCCGTCGGAATTGATTCCAAAGTCGTCGTCGCTGGTGATCACGCCGGGGAAGCCGTCCATGATCATGCGATAGCCGTGCTGCGGGACGATGTCGAACATGATTCGCCAGCGCTCGCCGACCATGTAGTTCGTCCAATTATTGTGCGCGATGACGATTTGCCCATCTTTCGTCCAGCTTCCCGTGGCCACAAAGGCACTGCAATGTCCCTTTACTTTCATGTCCGCCACGCTCTGCGCCTTCTCCGTCTTGTGATGTTTGTCATACCAAGGCACGTAATAATCCGGCAGTTCCTCGAATGCGTTGAGCGCCACCACATCATCGAGAGTCATCTTCACGCCGTGCGCGTTGAGGCCCTCGGTGATTCCTTTCAGTTCCGCCTGATATTCAGCCTCGATGTGCGGCCACAGCATGTCGTGCGCGGCCTGCCGGAAAAATTTCCAATGCTTCTTCGTCGTGTGAGTGTCGTCGAGCTTTACAGCCGCAAAGGCGTCGGCGATTTCCGGGGCAAGCAGATAGCCATGCTGGAAGCCGATCTGTTCCGGCGAGCCTTCTAGGTGCACGTAAGTCCAGCCACCGCGAGTAAAGCGATACGCCCCAGCAAGGCGAGGATCACTCCCGGCCTGCATCGCGCGCGAAGTGCGCGTCACTGTTCGTGCAGCTTCGGTGAGCCGTACGCCCTGGAGCAGCAATGAATACGACACGACTACCAGCACAGCCAGCGCCAGAAGTGCCGTCAAAAGATGCCATCGCCTCGACGCCATCATTACCCCCTGTAGAAAGGACCAGAAAAGATGTTTGCATCTTATGCGGGGCCACAACCCAAGTCAACGCTCTGCAGGGGTGGTGGCCACGAGTGTCACGATGATCTCCAGAACGAATCCGCGCATCGTTGCTCACTCGCTTGCCCCGAGCTCAATCCCCCTCAGAACAGGTCGCCCAATTTGTGGCCGAAGCCGTCGAACATATAGACCACTCCCATGCGCAACACGAATGGGTCGCTGACGTCGGAAAGTCCGAAGGCGGGTTCAAGACGCACGATCCAGTGCGGGGTTACGTCATACGTGAGCACCGGGCCGAGGTATTGCTGCTGTTTGTGCCAGTAGAAACCGAACTGGTCCGTGTTCCCCAGCGCACCAATCATCTCAACGCCGTAGCCTAGTCGTCGCACGGAAAGAGCGGGAGGCGGGGTCGCCTTTTTCATGCCGGCCATCGGAGACTTAGCCATACCCATCGAGGCTGGCTGACGGAAGAGGCCTACGGCGTAACCAAAATCGTTGTCGTGCGGCGCCTCGAGACCGGTTTCGCTGATGAAATTGAATGTCGCATTCAGCGGGCCCCAATCGTGATAGGCGATTAGACGCTGCTCAAACGTGCGTGCCGGCGTATTGCGCGCGATGCTCAGCGGCGCGGACAAATCCTCGGGGCCAAACCCGCTGACTTCCATCTTGTACAGCCCCGCTTCATTCAAATCCTCGAATTCACCGTAGAGGGTCAAATTCAGCAGGTGATCGTGCGGCACGAGATGGAAGTACGTATTAATGCGCAAGCCGCCGTAGGTGACCGGCATGCCAAAAATCTTCTGACCCTCGACCATAAAGCCGACAGACCATCGCGGCGTGATGCCGTACTCCGCCATCAGCATCCCCGTGAAAAAATTGTTTCCTTGCCGCGCGCGCTGGAAATCCGGCAGGACCATCAGCATCAGGCGGTCTTTGCCGACTGGGTAATTGATGGTTGTGAAGTAAGGGCTCATCTGCGCGTGCAGCGAAACGGGCAGCGCGGCCCACAGCAAGACGGCGAGAAGAATTGTTTTCCAATACTTGAGATGCGTGAACACGTTGTCCCTCCGGGATTCCCGTTAAATCGCACGTTTGCGCGGAGCGAGCCGGGGATGAAGCTCAATTAGTTGTCGATCGAGCCACAAAAAACGAGCGGACTGCTTTTGACGGAAGGAGGAGAGCTAGATACGAAGGGAAACGCCGGAAGCCGCAGGCCCGAGGACCGTGCGATTTGCCAAACGGGAAATGCTAGCGAGTGCTGCGGAAAGAGACACGTCTGTGCTCGTCGGCGGACTACTTACAGCGGCGGAAGAGCCCGGCGCAGCTATGCGCGCGAATGCAGAAACAGAAAGATTCTCCCGGCTGACCGTCGCGGAAAAGGCCGCTTCCTGGAGACCGAAGGCGCCGCACGAAGCAGGCATGGGAGGATTCGTCATGCGCCGATGCGGTGTCGGCATGTTCGGCATCGGCATATTTGGCATGGATGCGTCGCGTTGCTGACAGCAGGCATGCAACTTCACGGTCTGACAATGGACGCCGCACGCGGCCGCAACGGCCGGAGCTGCTGTCCACAGAACGATCATGGCGAGAGCGGCCCACGGGCGACGCGGCATGATCACGGACTGCCTCAGGCGACATGCCGTTCGAACGCTGGGATGCGCCGATTGTGGCCAAGAAAACATACATTCAGTGTAAGCGTTGTGACTGCAGAACCGCAAGGCGTTCCGGCTGCTCGGTTGACACATCAAGACGAGATTGCACGGCTGGTCGTCATTTGGCAACGGCCGCAGACCGAGACGTATTGGAGGAGAGGAAATCGTTGACGACACGGACGAATTTGGCAGGCTCTTCGAAGAAAGGCATGTGGCCGCTTTTTTCGAAGACGACGAATTTCGAGCCGGGGATGGCTTCGTGGATTTTGTAAGCGATGACTGGCGCGACGTTCATGTCGAAGCGGCCGCACATCACCAGAGTGGGGAAGCGAAATTTTTTGATTTCGGGATTGAGGTCGAAGCGCGCGACGTCGCGATTCACGGCGCGATTAATTTCGTAATATTCCTTGTCGTTGGCCATTTTGGCGGCGAATTCGTCGCGGTGCTCGGTCGAATAAAAGAGCATGGATTCGTAGAGCGTAGTGGCGGTTTCGCGGGCCGCAGCGGAATCCTTTTCGTTGAGAGCGGAGGTAAAAGCGAAACCATCTTCGCGCGCGGTCACGTCGGGATAAACGTCCTTGAAGAGAAAAAGGGTGTCGCGCCAGCGCGGTGCGGCGGAGTCAGAAATGATGAGGTGGACGATGTGCTCCGGATGCCGCGCGGCATAGGCCATGGCGAGAAAGCCTCCCCAGGAATGGCCCATCAGATCGATTTTGTCGAATCCGAGATGCGCGCGCAGTTCGTCGAGGTCATTGATTTGATCGGCGAGGGTACAGGACTGGCCGGGCTTGAGCGGCCCGGAGTGGCCCGTGCCGCGCTGATCCCACATAACAATGCGGCGCGTCTGCGCGAGCGTGTCCCATGCATCGGAGACGAGAAGATATTGGTGGTCGAAACCGGGTCCGCCATTGGCGACGAAGAGCGGGGTGCCGCTGCCCGAACCGAACATTTCGTAGTAGATGGTCGCGCCGGAGGCGTTGAACGTTGTGCCGTGCTCTTCGTGCGCGGCGGAGGGCACAACAAGCGCCGTGCAACAAATAACTAGCGCCGCAATGGTGAGCAGATTTCTTGACACTGCGAAATTTTTGCGAATGCGTGCGCAAATAATATTTGACATGGGACGCTCCCGATGGAGATTGTTCTGCGTGAGACTCAGAACCGGGCAGACTAGCACGGGTCGTTGGTTAGTGGCATCCGCAGGAATGGGGCGTGCAACCGCAGCCGCCCGAAGCGCCCGGGGATTCCACGGACGCACTACTCGAGGTGCCGTTGCCGGTGTGCGCGGCGAAAGTGGAGAATTGAATCGTCGAGCGAGCACTGCCGCACTTGGGGCACGCAGGCTTGACAGTTTTCGCGGTGACGATGCGCTCGTAGTGCGCTTTGCATTCGTCGCAAACGTATTCGTAAATGGGCATGTGTGATCCCCTCGTTGAGCTTTTCTACGTTGAGCTTTCCTTATTATACCTGAAGTTAGACTACATACGCGCGACCGTACCGCATTACGAGCGCAGGGCTCGGCGCACCTTCGCCAGTTCCTTCTTCTTGGCCTTGTCGATTTTGGGGAATGCGAGATTGAGATCGAGAAGCGTTTCCGCAATAACCGAGGAAATGATAAGACGCGCGAACCACTTGCCATCGCGGGGGACAACATACCAAGGTGCATGGGGCGTGGCCGTCCGCCGAATCATTTCTTCGTACGCTTGGTGATAATCCTTCCAGAAATGGCGTTCGGCAACGTCGGATAATTGGATCTTCCAATTTTTCTTCGGGTCATCGAGGCGGTGCAGGAATCGTTTCTTCTGCTCTTCCTTCGAGATATGCAGGAAAAACTTGCGAATCACGATGGCGTTTCGGGAGAGGTAGGGCTCGAAGGCGTTGCTGCGCGTAGAGCTTTTCCTGCAGATCACCGAGGAATTGGATATTGCCGGCGAGAAGTTTTTCCGCATCGTCTTTGGAGTCGATGCTGCTTGTGTCCGCCGGATCGCAATCGTTAAAGCGAAAGCCGTCGCCGCGAGCGATGCGATATGGTTTGATGAGACGCGAGGCTTCCTTTATGGTTTGGCGAGGATCCATGACGTTACCCAAAACTTAATACAAAAGTACGACGCAGGGGTTGAGTACTGCGCATGGAATTGTGCCACCGTCGACGCAGCAGGCGCCGTTGAAGGTAGGGTGACGATCAGTAGACGACGATTAGTAGGTGGCGCTGCCGGGCTGGGTCGAACGAACCGCGTCGGAATCGACCGATAGCGTGTACGTGACGCCGTGGCCGGACCAGTCTTCGACGTTGAAGCGCTCGCCGGACACTAGCTTACGGACGGAAATGCCAGCGAATGTAAGGGGAATGCCGGGCCGGCAGACTGCCGGTTTCCTCGACGGTTCGAAAAAATAGACCGCGCCCGTACCCGCTGCAACGCCTCGCCCATCCGGATCAAGCAGGAAAGCCGTGTGCTGGTCGATGCCAATGCCGCGAATACGTTTGACGTTGCCCGATTGAAGAATTCTCGCCATGAAAACAAGAAGACGGCCCAAGCGATCGCGTTCGTGAAAATGCGTCTCGGTGATGATCCCCTTTAGCGTCGGGATGGCAAGAAAATTCCGGACGATGACAACCTGGCGATTGAAAGGGTTGGCGAGCGCCGCTGAAGAACTGAGATTGGGACCGTTCGGAGCATCATTCTGCGCCGAATAGGCGAATTCGCCGAGGACGGCAAGGCCGGCGCTGGTGCCTCCGACTGGGACTCCGCGGCGAATCGCGCGATTTATGGCGCGTTCGACTGGGGTGCCGCGCCAAAAATTGACGTAGTTCGATTGATCTCCTCCGGAGATGAAAATTGCCGCCGCGCTGCCAATGGCGCGTTCGACGAAAGGATCCATGGCTGCTTGACGCGTGGGAATCACGAGCGTGGCAACTGAGTTTTCGCGACAGAGCGACTTGATGTAGGGATTATAGGCGTCCGTGCCGCTGGCACGCAGAATCAGGAAATCGCCGCCACGTGAACGTTCGCAAAGCCACTGGAACGCGGCATCCAAATCCTCGCCGCCGCCGATGAGAGCGAAACCGGGACGCGGCGAAACGCGCACGTTTGCGGGATTGCCGACGCGGAAATACTGATACGGCGGAGCGACAGCGGCCGCAGACACCGCCGCGAACGCAACCGTGATCAGGACGATGAAGGCGAAGATCCCCGTACCAGGCTTCGCGCGTATCATTCTCGTCGTCGACATGAACTTCGTTCCATTTTACCGTCAAAAGCGAAAACGGCCTCGGTGGTTAGCCGAGGCCGTTATACAGCAGAGTGAATCCAAACCGAACTGATTAGTCGCCGGCGACGTGTTCGGGTTCGGCGACTTCGGGGTTGGCAGTAGTGGCGTTTGAACGGACATTACCATTTACGTGAGCGTTCGAGCCATTCCCGTTGCCGCTTCCATTGCCATTGCTGTGGCCGTTGGCATGGCCATTCGAGCCGCTGCCATTGGCGTTCGCGATCTGTACTGGGTTGACGCTCGTGCCAGGAACAGCGGTCTTCATGGCTGTGAGGGAGCCGATCTGGACGACTTCCTCTTTGGGGCGCTTGAGGACCATTTCCTCGTAGATGGCGCGGACCTTGGCGGCCTCTTCATTGGCCTTGCGGCGGCGGGCGCGATCTTCCTCGGCTGCAGTGAGAGGAATATCGTGCTCGAGATGGCGAACGCGCGCGGCGTCCGAAGCGTCAACCTTGAGCGAGTGCTCGTAGTGCTGGAGGTTGACGGCCTTGCCCTTGGCGTAAATTTCGTGCTTCCCGTGCTCCTTGTACCACTGCGCGACAGTCGCGTTCTTGTACATGTTCTCGATGATTTTGCGCCAGCCGATGCCCGTGTTGTACGCGCAGAAAGAAATTTCACCCTGCTGCGTGGCGTACGGGATGATGCACATTTCGGTGCGGCGGAAATCGTAATTGAACAGATCCTGGAACCACATGCCGGCAATGAAGAGGAAGTTCCACGGATCCTCGGCGCGGCGCTTCATGGCGTCTTCGTAGGTGCGCTCCGGATTCGTTTTGCCGTACTTCTTGTCGGCGTCTTTGGTGAGCGCCCAGGTCTTGTCGAACTTCATGAACAAGTCCTTGAGCCTGAGGCTCGGAGGTGCGTTGAAAGGGTCGTAATTCTTCAAGAGGGCCATGGCCATCATGAAGTTGGAGAATTTCTTGCCGCGGGCCGCGTCAGTGATAGCCGTGACGTCCTTGACAAGCTGAGGAGCGTCGAGGAAGCGCGGAACAGGCGCCCACTCTTTCGTGTTCTTGTTGATCATCAGCGCGGTGCCAACGCCGCAATTCGGATGGCAACCGCAAGAAAGCGCGCCCCATTGCGAATCGGGACCGTGAACGAGGTCCGAGAAACCGGCGAACGTGCTGACGAAGGAAATCGGGAACCAGTCGCGGGTAGGCTCGACTTTGCCGACCTGCGCGGAGACGTCCTTAGCCAGATGCGAAAGTGTGTAACGCTGGCGCATGCGGCGCTCGGGCGTGATGTCTTCGTCGCGTCCGGTGAAGGAAACGGGTTGGAAGGAAACGAAGGCGATTTTTTTCGGATTGTCCATCGCGAACTTGACGATGGGGCCGACCTGGTCGTTGTTCACGTTGTTGACGATGGTGGTGACGAGAACAATTTCGATGCCCGCTTCGTGCATGTTTTCGATGGCACGCAGCTTTACGTCGAACAGATTGCCGACCTGGCGATGGCTGTTTGCGTCGTTGCCAATGCCGTCGAATTGCAGATAGGCGTAGCGAAGGCCGGCTTCGAATGCCTTCTTTGAGAATTCCTTGCTCTTGGCGAACTCGATGCCGTTGGTCGCGGCCTGGACGCTGTTGTAGCCCACTTTGCGGGCGTAACGAACGGCGTCGAGGAAGTAAGGACTCATCGTCGGCTCGCCGCCGGAAAACTGGACGGACATTTGGCGGCGCGGCTTGATCTTGGTGGCGTTCTCGAGGATTTCCTGAATTTCTTCCCAGCTCAGTTCGTGAACGTAGCCAACCTGATTGGCGTCCATGAAGCAAGGATCGCACATCATGTTGCAGCGGTTGGTGAGGTCGACGGTGAGCACGGAGCCGCGGCCGTAACGAACGGTGCTGGAGCCGTGGCGATGGAGATCTTCGTCGTTGTGCGCGGGAATATCGCGGCCGGGGAAATTCTTCTCAATCCATTCGAGGAATTTCGCATCGATGGCCATCAGGTCTTCGCATTTGCCATGGATGGGGCAGTCCTTGACCATCCAGACTTGGCCGTCGCGCTCGACGATTTGCGCTTTGATCTCGCCGACTTTCTCGTGGACGAGGTCAGTCCAATCTTTTTTGCCGCTGATAATGGCTTCGCGCGCGTCCTTCACGCAGCCCGGACAGAGAGAATCGGTGGTACGCGGCCAGCCGAGCGTCGGCTTGCTCTTCTCCCATGACTTGAGCATGGGCTTATCGGACCACTTCGGCGTGAACGCCGGATTGGGATTCCGCTTGTTGAAATATTGAACCGAGTTGAATGTGACGGTGGCCGCTTTGCAAAGCGTCCAGTCAAATGATTTCCAGATGCGGTTACGAACCGTAATGGGCATGGCTCGAACCTCCGTTTCCTCAGAGTTAAGAGAATCTAACGCAATTGAATTGTATGAAGCCGCCGTTCGGCCGTGTACTGAACGAAAGGGTGAACGGGCAGCTCCCCCTAAAGTATTGCCCGCCTATAGTTTGCAATGACCAGGGGGGTTCGTCTAGTGTAAACATCCAAGCGGTTGTTTTGAGGGTTAAACGGCGGGATCACGCAGCGAAAGGATCCCTTCAGATGAGCAGTTTTGCTCAATTAGACGCGAGTTATCAAGATTCATTAGGGCGTAACCAAACTGCGAAGAAGGCGTAACGTGAGAACGGAAGAATCCGCGCGCGCGAAAAATGCCGGAGAGAGTCTGGAATCACGCAAGAAATCCACAGGACGGCTTGACGCGCCTTCTGAGGAATAGTAAAAGCGCACAATCTTCGGGGGTGAGCAAAATAATGATCACACACAAGGCTGGCTGGCTAGTTTCCGTGCTGCTGATTCTCTGCGTGGCTCTGCCGATGTCAACGAAGGCGCAATCCACTACAGCTGGGGCTATCGTTGGGACGGTAAGAGATCCGAGCGGCGCAGTGATTCCCGGCGCCAGCGTGACAACGACGAATGTGTCGACGAATGCCCGCGCTTCCGCGACCGCCGACGCAAACGGACGATACGTGATCGATAACCTGCATCCTGGCGGCTACGCCGTTGAAGTGAACGCAAGCGGCTTCGGCACCTACACGCAGAATAATGTGACGGTGGAGGTGGGCCTTAGCACAACGGTGGACGCAAATCTCCAAGTCGCCGGCCAGAGCACGACCGTGGTAGCCACGGCGGAGGCCCCCGTTGTCACGACCGATAGCCCCGACTTCAGCACAAACGTGAACTCGACCACCATCGGAAATCTGCCGATCAATGGACGAAGGTGGTCCGCCTTTAAGTTGTTGACGCCGGGAGCCGCGCCGGACGGCGGATTCGGTCTGGTCAGCTTCCGCGGAATTTCGGGTCTGCTGAATAACAGCACCGTGGACGGCGGAGACGACAACCAGGCTTTTTTCTCCGAGGAGAAAGGCCGGACACGCATCAGCTATTCGATCAGCGAGGCCTCCATCCAGGAATACCAGGTGAACACCTCAGATTATTCGGCGGAGTATGGCCGGTCCGCAGGCGGCGTCATCAACGCGATCACCAAAAGCGGCACCAATGAATTCCATGGAGAGGCCTTCTGGTACTTCCGGGATAGCGATTTCAGCGCCATCAATCCGTTCGCCGTGCAGACGGTGCTGGTGAATGGCGTTAATACAACGGTGCACATCAACCCGGAAGATAAACAGCACCAGTTCGGAGGCACACTGGGCGGCGCAATCATTAAAAACAAGTTGTTCTACTTCTTCAGCGCCGATCAGCAGCTTCGGAAATTCCCGGCCGTGGGCGTGCCGGGCAATCCATCGGCGTTTTTCGCTCCTTTCACCAGCGCAGAAACCGCGACTCTGGCAAGCAGGGGCATTTCGACCACGCAAGCCAATGCCGGGCTGGCGTTTCTTCAGAGCGTTACAGGCACGGTCCCGCGAACGGGTGACGAGCTTGTCCTGCTGCCGAAAATTGATTGGCAGGTGAATTCGAACAATCACGTTTCAGTAGAATACAACAGGATGCGCTGGAGCTCGCCGGGGGGCATTCAGACCGGCGCAGTTGTTGCGCGCGGAATAGACAGCTTCGGAGATGACTTCGTGAAGGACGACACGGTCATTGCACGGCTCAGCTCAACGCTAAACTCTCTGACGACAAACCAATTTTTGTTTGAATATGGGCGGGACTTCGAATTCGAGTCGAACAGCACGGTGCTGCCCGGCGAGCCGGTGGCGACGACAGGGTTTTCGCCGCAGATTGCTATCTCCGGTGGCGGCGGCATCACCTTTGGCATGCCAAACTTCCTGCAGCGGCCGGCATTTCCCGACGAGCACCGGTATCAATGGACCGACACGGTGGCGCTGAGCCACGGGACGCACTTGTTCAAGTTCGGCGCGGACATAAACCGCGTGAATGATCTTGATGAAAACTTGTTTGAGGGCTTTGGCGCGTATTCCTATAGCAACCGCGTGGACTTCATCAGCGACTATGCCGCCTTTACGAACAGCTTCTCCGCGCCCCCTTGTGGAACCAGCAGCGCCCCGACGGGCTGCTACAACAACTTCTTTCAGGGATTCGGCCCGCAAGGCTTTGCTTTCACTACTGTGGATACGGGATTGTTCGCGAACGACGAATGGCGGATCCGACCGAGCGTGACGTTGAATCTTGGCCTCCGATATGATCGGGAGAGCCTCCCGAGCGCGCAAATTCCCAATACCCTTTTGCTGCAATCGGGAAAGTTGCCTAACGACAACGATGCGTTCGGACCGCGTGTTGGCGTGGCTTGGGATCTGACAGGCAAGGGCACCACAGTCCTGCGGGGCGGATACGGCATTTATTACGGTCGGATTATCAACGCGAACATTTTTAACGCCATCGCGGATACCGGCAACCCCGCCGGTCAGCTCACGTTCCAGTTCAGGCCCACCACTGCGGGCGCACCGCTCTATCCCAATATCGCCGCAGCGGCACCGACGGGGACCCTCAATACGCCTAACGTCGTGGTTGTGGGAAATAACCTCGAGGTTCCAATGGTCCACGAATTCGATGCCGTCTTTGAGCACCAGCTCGCGCGGAATACCGCGATTTCTGTCTCTTATATCGGAAGCGTCGGCCGCAACCTCCCCACGTATATCGACCAAAATCTTCCGCAGCCTACGAGCACAATCACCTATACAGTATCCGGCGGCACATTTGACAGCCAGCAGTTCACAACGCCGCTATTTACAGGTACCCGACCCAACGCGAATTTTGGTGCGATCAGCAACATCGAGAGCATCGTGAACTCTCATTACAATGCTCTGGCGATTCAGTTCAATCGCCGGTTGACGAACGGCCTCCAGGTACAGGCTTTTTACACTTACTCCCATGCGCAGGATACCGGTCAATCCTCGAACACCGGGACTCCTCAGCTCAACGTGTTCAACCCGTTCGACTTGGGTCTGGAGAACGCCACGTCGACGTTCAATATGCCCCAGCGCTTCGTCGTTCTGGCTGTGTGGCAGCCGTCGTACTTCAAAGGCGGAAGGATGGGCGAGCTCTTGCTGAACGGTTTCTCGATTTCGCCGATTATCACTGCGCAGTCCGGAGCCCCTATCACGGGCACCGTTTCTGGCAGCGCCCCATCTGGAACCGGCGCTCTTTCGTCGGGGATCAATGGTTCAGGAACATCGACGAACCGTCCGCCATGGATTGCGCGCAATAGCTTCCAGATGCCGCGAGTTGTTGACGTGGACCTCGAAGTCGCCAAGTCTTTCCCAATCACGGAACGTTGGAATTTCAAAATGTTCGTGCAAGCATTCAACCTGATGAATCATGTAAACGCAACGGGCGTGGATTCTTTGCTGTACGTTGCCGGCGGCACCGCGGCGAAACCCACGCTGACGTTCAATCCCGACTTCCTGCACGTGACGGCGTCGAGCAATTCGCTCATCAACCAGAGGCAAATCCAGATCGGAGCGCGACTGAATTTCTAGCAAAACATCTGAACGAATCCGAGCGGACAATCGGCGACCTGTCACGATTCATCGTGACGTAACCAAACTGCAAAGAACGCGTAACGTGAAAACGGAAGAATTCGCCGGCGCGAATGCCGGAAAATCTGGAGTCACGGAAGAAATCCACAGGACGGCTTGACGCATTTCGCGACTAATAGTAAAAGCGCACAATCTTTCGGGGTGAGAAAATGATGACTCACAAAATTAGCCGTTCGATTTTCCTGCTGCTGATTCTTCTCGCGTGCTTGCCGCTGGTGACGAAGGCTCAGCAGACGCTGGGCGCGATCAACGGAACCGTGACGGATACGTCAAATGCCGTGGTAGGAGCAGCCACCGTGCAAGCGAAGAACCTGGGCACGGGCCTGACTGTGAACGCGACGACGCAGAACGATGGGTCGTACAATATCGCAAATTTGCCGATCGGGACGTATAGCGTGTCGATCTCGAAGCAAGGATTCAAGACCGAGGTGCACTCGAACATTCTGGTGCGCGGGAATTTGACTACGACTGTGAACGCGACACTGCAACCGGGCGAGGTCAGCTCGACGGTGACGGTGACGGGCACGCCGCTGCTGAATCAGACAGACACGACCAACGGTTATACCTTGGGCACGCAAGTGATTCAGAGCACACCGCTTGGAACGGGCAGCTTCACGCAATTGGCAATTTTGGCGCCGGGCGTCAGCGCCGATCTCCTGAGCGGCTCGGGCACAAACGCCGGCTTGGGCAATCAAAACATCTGGGCGAATGGCCAGCGCGACACCAGCAACAGCTTCGCGTTTAACGGGGTCAATGCGAACAATATTTTCAACGGCAAGTCGTCGAGTTCGGTCGGGTCAAATCGGCTGGTGTTGAACACGGGAGAAAGTTTCCTGGGAGGAGGCCAAATACAGACCGGCACTTCAGTCTATGACGCGATAGGGCAAGGACTTCCGACGCCGCCTCCGGAAACGATTGAAGAATTGCATGTGAACACTTCGATGTACGATGCATCACAGGGCGCGAACAGTGGAGCGCACATCGAACTCACGACGCTCTCTGGCACTAACGATTTTCACGGACAACTTTACGAATACCATCAGACCACGGGCTGGAATGCAAACGAATTCTTCTTTAATGCCGCAGGACGGGACTCAAATGGGAACCCCATTGATCCGCGTCCGGCTTTGCATCGCAATACTTTCGGCGGCACGTTGGGCGGCCCGATTATTCGCAACAAGCTTTTCTTTTTCGCTTCCTACCAGGGACAGCGCGTTTCGGATGGTGAAAATGCGTTCTCCGGGTTGAACGTGCCGCTGCACCTGACGAACGACCGCAGCGCCGCCGGCCTGGCGGCCGCTGCCAATGCCGACTTCGGAACAAGTCTTACCGCAAACGACATTGATCCAGCGGCGCAAAAGATCATGAGCGCGACGCTGCCCAACGGCAATTTCATCATTCCGACGCCGACCATTACGAATCTCACCACCATCGCGCAGCTCGGTTATGACGCGCCGGTCCAAAGTACCGCCACGTTTACGGCAAACCAAGTGAATGGGAACGTGGATTACAATTTTGGCGCAAAAGACCGTCTGTCTGGAAAGTACTACTTCCAGCACAATCCCAGCTACAGTCCCTTTGCGGTGGCGTCCGTGCTCGGGTTTCCACAGAATTTGAACGCGGGAAGCCAAGTCTACTCGGTGGACAACACGACCGTGATGTCTCCCGACCTGACGTGGGAGCAGCGAGTCGGATTTGTGCGGGAGATCGCGTATGCAGGGGTATCTCAGGCGCTAAGCCCATCAACGGCGCAGATCAATTTATTCGGAAGCACCCGATTTCCCGGCATGTTTATTGGCAATAGTTCCGGGAATACCAACCCTAACTTTGGGAACTTGTCGATCGGGCCGACCTCGAACTTCGCCAACGCGGGGATTTTTCAGAACCAGTACGAATTGGCAACGAATTTGAACTGGATCCATGGGCGGCACAACATTTCAACCGGAGTGGTGTTCGATCGCAATCAACTGAACGTGGTAAATCACAATGACCAGACCGCGCAGCTTGGATTCGCGGATTTTCCTGGATTTTTGACTGGAACGGTCTGCAGTGTGAACAATTTTTGTTCCGGCGTGAGTAACTCGCAACTGCTGACCGGCTCGACCAACCGGTATTACCGGACAAGCCAGGTCGGTGCCTACGTTCAGGACAATATCCGCGTCAGGTCGAACCTTACACTGGACGCGGGATTGCGATGGGATTGGGACGGTCCGTTGGTCGAGAAACACGGCTTCCTGACAAATTTTTACGCTAACAATTACAGTTGCGGCCCTGCGTGCGCAAATCCGTCCAACCCTGATCCGGCGGCTCAGTTCACCAATATCGGATTAGTGGTAGCGGGTACTAGCAAGGCCTTCGGAACATCCGGAGTGAGCGCGTCGACGCTCACCGGGCGCCAGTGGGGCTTTAGCCCGCGAATCGGGTTGGTTTGGAGTCCGTCTTTTCTGAAGAATTTCGTGGTACGCACCGGTTTTGGCATGTACTACGACCGGGGCGAATTCTTCACGGAGTTGTCGCCGAGCGCTGGCGGCGGCATCAGCGGCCCGTTCGGCGTCACCACAGAAGAGCCCTTCGTCGTTCCGTTCCTCTCACCATGCACGAGCTCGCATTGCTTCGCCAATCCGTTTGGGACAACGGCGCCACCACCGCCGCCTCAGAACCTATCCAGCGTAACTTCCCTGGTGCCCAATCTGGCGAACATCAACAACCAGACGACACCGTTTTGCAACGCAACGGGGCAATTCCAGTGCGGACCGCTGTTTTTTGGCGGGTATGCGCCAAACAACACGCTCCCGTACTCGGAAAATTGGACTCTGGATCTCCAGTGGCAGCCCACGAACACGCTGCTCCTCGATGTTGCTTACGTTGGCAACCACGGCGTACACGAAGTGATTCCGATACCGTTCAATCAGGCGGGAATCGCCACGCCGCAAAATCCGATCAACGGCGAGTCGTATTCTTACGGCTATACCGTTCCGGGCGTCGCCGCGGAGACGAAGAATACGATCGTCGATGGTTTCGGCACTGGGAACGTGGCGCTACGAGCGCCGTTCATCGGATATGATCCGAATTCTGACTTCAATATGGCGGAAGGAATCTCGCACTATAATGCATTGCAAGTGGGGGTAAACAAGCGACTGAGCCACGGGCTGCTGGTGACCGGCTCGTACACGTGGTCGCACGCGCTGGACGAAGGGAGCGGATTGCAGCTCTTCTACAACGGCAACAACCCACTCGATCCGCGAACCGCGTACAGTAATTCTGGATTCGACCGCACGCATGTTTTTACTCTGAGTTACCTGTATCAAATTCCGAAACTGGCGCGTCTGACGGGCGTGGCCGACAGGCTTGTGAACGGCTGGGGCATCAGCGGAGTTACGGTCGCCGAGAGCGGCCAGCCCTATAGCGTGACCGACTTCTCCGGAGGCGTGGCCAGCCTCTTCTACGGAGGCGGGCAAGACGCGATCACCAATCCCATCGTGCCGATTGGCGGAACCGGATCCACATCCACAAGGGCAGTCCTCCAGGGAACGACCGGCGTGAACCCCGCCCTGCCGGTTCTCAACGCGGCGGCGTTCGGCGTTCCGCTGCTGGCACCGGGACAGAGCGGTGTTCCGCCCTGCACGACGACGGGCGGGCAGACATTTTGCGACTACTACGAGACGGGATTCGGGGCGACCGGCCGGAATATCTTCCGCGGACCGTTCCAGACGCGGTTCGATTTTTCCGTGTCCAAGGAATTCAAGCTTTCGGAGCGGTTCAAACTGCGGTACGACGCTCAATTTTTCAACATCTTCAATCATCCGAGCTTCGATACGCCCAACAACAACGTCCTATTCAACCCATTTTTCAATAACCCTCCGGCGTACCCCGGCTCTGGCTGCACAGCAGATTCGGCTGGGGCTGCATACCAGTGCCCGCCGAGCGGTGCGCTGGGAATGATTCAGCACACGCTGGGGAGTCCTCGGTTTATTCAGATGGCGCTGCATTTGACGTTCTAAAGTATGGCAACCAAGGCGAGAATTTCGCGCCTCAAAACGACAAGGGCACTGCGATGTGGATCGCGGGGCCCTTGTTTGTTTTAGAGACTCGACCGAGAGAAAACGGCGCGGGCTACTCCACGTTGAGCGCGGGACGCAACAGCGCAATGACGAAATGCGCGAGGTGCGGTGCGTCTTCGTCCATCTGTAGCCAGCGCACGACGCAATGCTTGCCGAGGTATGCGGTGACCTGCGTGTCGTTGATCGAGAGATGCTCGGCCATCTGCGCGCGAAGCGAGGCTTTTCCTTCAGTGCGGGCGCCGCGTCCTGCGCGTCCCGCGCGAGCGAGCTGGCTGGTGCCGATGCGCAGCGTCTGGCAAGCTTCGACGTAGTAATTCGTCATCAAATCAGAATCGGAAAGCAGGAAAACTCCCGGACCGGCGGGCGCTTCTTCCAATTCATCCACGCGATGCAATGGCGCGGAGATTAAGCGCCGAAGCATGGATTCTAGATGCGCGAATCGCGACGCAAGCGCGGGATCGCCGGCGCGAATGTACGTGGACCGCTCGACGAGCGGACCGCTGGGCTCGGGAGCGAATCGTGCGACTGCTGGTTCGGACTGGGCTTCGGCCTCGGACGAACGGCTTGGCGTCGCGAAAACAGATTCGGCCAGGCGAGGCGTGCCTTGCGAACGTGACACCGGCGTGCGCGGCATCGTTGGGCGTGCCTCTGACGGTTTCGCAGCTCCGGCGGTAACCCCGGGCGATCCTGCAGCGCCGTGGCGCTTGTGTCGCCGTCCACCGCGGCGGCCGCGACGGCGGCCATGACGTTCGCCGGGTCGTGCAGGCGTAGCGCCTTCCTTCGCAGTGGGCGCCGATGTCTCTCCCGCCATTTCTGAATCGGCGGAGCCCCCTGGCTCACCAGAATCCTCGCCCTCAGCATCCGGTCCGCGTTCAGCAGGCGTTGCGATGTTTCCAGAAACTTCGTTTTCTTCCGGAACAAAAGCAGAATCGGAAGTGAACGCCGACGGTAAACTGCTCACGGCTTCCGGCACGGGCGCTCCGAGGCGAGTGAGCGCTTCGGCGGCCTTCAACCGCCAATCGGCGCGGCGGAAACGCTCCGCAGCCACCGTGTACCAGCGGATCGCCTCGTCGGTTCGCCCGGCCTTCTCTTCGAGCGTTGCCGCTTCGAACGCTACCATCGCGTCGCGCGTCTTCTGAAATAATTCGGCGAGTTTCGCGAGCGGGTCAGCACTCGTACGCGCCCGGCGAATGCGCCCTTGAATTTGCCGCCAATTTGCCATGACCGGGATTGTATCAATGCTCGCTCGACCATACCAGCGCACTTCAGAGAAATGCGCGGCGAGTAACGTTTGCTCCCGGCCAGCCAAATTTCAGGCATGATAAGCGCTTGCGGGAGCGCATGACATGAGAACGGAGGAGCCGCTGCAGACCCACCGATTAGTGGAACACGCGCGCGCAGTCGGATTTGAATTGTGTGGCGTGGCACCCGCTGAAGAATTCGAAGAGCTGCAGCGATTGCCGGAATGGCTCGAACGCGGCTACGCGGGCGAAATGCGCTACTTGCATGATGGGCGGCGGGCAAGCGCGGAGAATGTGCTGCCGGGAACGCGCGCAGTGATTGTCTGCGCGTTGAATTACAACGCGGCCTTTCCATATTCAACGGGGACGGATGCAACCGCGGCGCCGGTTGATGAAGCTGACGCGCGCAAGCCGCGCGGCTGGATTTCGCGTTATGCGTGGGGCAGCGATTATCACCATGTAATGAAAAGCAAACTCGAGGAACTGCTCGCGTGGATGCGCGCGGAATTTGGGGTTGCGTTTCAGGCGCGCGCGTACGTTGACACAGGGCCAGTGCTGGAACGCGTCGCGGCCAAATATGCGGGCCTTGGATGGCTGGCGAAAAATACCTGCTTGATTAATCAGCAACTCGGGTCTTGGCTGTTTCTCGGCGTAATTCTGACTGACCTGGAACTGACGCCGAGCCTTCCGCACGGAGAACCGCCGCCCGCGGATATGTGCGGAAGTTGCCGCCGGTGCATTGACGCGTGCCCCACGGAAGCGATCGTCGCGCCCTACCTGCTCGACGCGCGGCGATGCATTGCATATTTAACGATTGAGCTTCGCGGTCCGATACCGCAGGAATTCCGGCCGGCGATGGGCAACATGGTTTTCGGCTGCGACATTTGCCAGGATGTTTGCCCGTGGAACCGCAAAGCCCCGGCGACGCGAATCGCGGAATTCTATCCGCGAGGAATGACCTCGCGCTCTTCCGCTCCCATCCCGAATCAAGATTCGGCGCCCGGTGAAAAGACGAACGGCTCTCTTTTTGCCCCGGCGCTCGATGGGCTGCTGTGGCTCGATGAAGAAGAATTTCGCAAAGTTTTTCGAGGCAGTCCCGTGAAGCGCGCCAAGTGGCGCGGGCTGATTCGCAATGTCTGCGTGGCGCTGGGAAATTCGCGCATTACTCCTGACAATCCTGGGTACGGTCCTATCATTCAACGCTTGGAGCAATTGGCAACCGGCGACGATGCGACCATCGCCGAGCACGCGGCTTGGGCGCTGGAACGTTTGCAGCACGAAAGTAGCGGCTCCGTTTCGGCGGATTGACATCCACCGCCGCATTCCTTAGCGTAGCTGCGGGCGGCGTTTCATGGCGCAACGATTCTGTTTTCTCGGGAGGATTCCTAATGATAGCCGGCTCTATCTGGTTGCATTCCGCCACACATTTCGCAAATCTCGAGCCGCAATTTAGCTTTCCGCAGGGCGCGGTGGCAAATGAAGAAATCGTGCTGCGCTGGATTCATTTTGTGTCCGGAATCATATGGATTGGGCTGTTGTATTTTTTCAATCTGATTGGCGGGCCAACGATGAAGTCGCTCGACGAAGCGACGCGCAAAAAGGTTTACCCAGAGCTGATGTCGCGAGCGATGACATGGTTCCGCTGGTCGGCGCTCGTGACGGTGCTCGTCGGCTTGCGCTACTACATGATCCTGCTGCAGGCGGACGCCGACAATGCCGGGCGACGCGGACTGATGGGCCGCTGGATTGGCGAATGGTTTCTGGTGTGGATTGTGGCATACGCGATTCTGTATGCGCTCCAAATGCCGTTTGGGGGGCCGCTGGGCAATAGCTGGGTGCGAGCGATTTTAATCGCGATCGTGGTAATCGCCGCATCATGGGTGATTTTGGATTTGAATGCCGGACCGGAAGCTTCGAACGCGCACCTCGCGATCAGCGTCGGTGGAGGGCTGGGATTCGTGATGCTGTTCAATGTATGGGGAATCGTGTGGCGCGTGCAGAAGCGATTGATTCAGTGGACGCGCGCGAATGTCGAGAAAGGGCTGCCAATTCCCCTTCAAGCCGAACGGATGATGCGTTTTTCGAATATCGCGTCGCGGACAGCGTTCTGGTTGTCGTTTCCGATGCTATTTTTCATGGCTGCCGCGGAACACTTTCCGTTTCTCGGCAGTTTAGGGCGTTGACGGCACGACTCGTAGTCGCAATTCGATGGCGAAACATTTTAGTGGGAAAGGATGCGCGTCTGGGTTTCCGAGACGAGTTCATAGCGGATACCGCGCCAGCGAATCCGGCGCTCGAATGCGGAGACCATGAAATTCCACAGAAACAAAAATGACACAAGCGGCGCTAGCGCGATCCACGCCCAGCTCCACTGATCGCACTTCGCGCGCCATTCGCGCAACACCTCCTGCACGGCGACTCCGCGTATGGCCCCTTTTCCCGCGGCGAGCATCAGCACGAGGATGGCCAGAAGAAACATCCCCGTCCAGGAATAGCCCGCGAACATCCGATCGAAAATCGCATAGATCGAATACAAAATTGTGACGCAATAGGAAAGATGTGCGAGCGCTGCGAAGATCCAGCGACGCGGCGAATAAACGCGAGTCAAAATCATCTGGCGATTCGTAAATTCGACCAACTGCTCCAGGTTGACATCGCCGATCGTTGGCGCAAGGCACTCAGGTACAAACGCAACCGGCAGGCCAGAACGTTCCAGCGCGCCCGTGAGCGCCCAGTCATCGCTAACCGCTCCTTCCCAGGCTTCCAAGACGTCAGCGCTCTTGAAAACTTCGCGGCGCATCGCCGTACCGCCGCCCCAGCAAAAATTGTGATTATGATCGCCGAATTGCGTGGCGATAGCCGCGTTCCAGGCCGAGAGCATAGCGCTCGCAAAACCTCCCTTGTTCGGGAAATACCAGCGATAGGTCGTCGCGGCGCCCAATCGCGCGTTTGCCAGGGGTGCGATCATATGAGAGAGCCAGCCGCGGCTGGGGCGCGCATCCGAATCGACAAAAACGAAGACATCGCATTTTTCGGCGACCTCATGAATCCCAGCCCGGAGATTATTTACCTTCTCGCCGCGATCCTTCGGTGAGCCCGCAACGACCAGATGCGAAGGCCGCTTGCTCGCCGCCGTCACGCGATCGATCACTGTGCGGGCCGGATCCAGCGCGCTGGCCACGACGAAATATACTTCGTAATCCGGATAATCGAAATTCAGCAGCGCCGCCAGATTCCCTTCGAGGCCCGCTTCTGAGCCTTTACAAGGGCAGATCACGGCGGCCCGAGGGGCATAGAACCCCTGATGCGTGACGAGCCGGTGGCGAACCATCGCAAGCCATTTCCAGCCGTCCCATAACGACACAATTCCCTGGACGATCTGCTGAAGAACGAGAATGTAGAAAGCAGTCAGCATCTCCTACGAGGATAACGGAATATGGCGACCTCCGAACAAGAAGAGGCTGCCTGCGGTGCCTAAAGGTTATTTGTTCGCTGGGACAGGTAAGGGAATGTCCAATTTTGACCATCCCATGGTTGTGATTTTGCCGCCCCAAGCGGGACAAGAGTTGCCGCGAGCATTGGTTCATAAAGGGGCAGTCAGGAGGGGCTATTACTGGGTTGACGGTCAGGCTAAGGCTGCTTGCGGCGGGAGAAAACCTTCTTCACAACCGCCGACGCCGCGGCAACAAGCTCGGTTTCGAATTTCGCGGCAGCATGGCGCGCCTGGTCGAGCATCGGCGCATCGAGCAACAGCCCGCAGCGGTCGACGAAAGGGCCCTTGGGAGGCACGACGGCGCGGTTACGCTTTGATCGGCGGGGCACATCCGCATACAGCTTGCGAAAAAGATCGATGTCACGGCGGAAGTCTTCGAAGTCTCCTTCGCTCCCACCCAGCCTGCGGCCAAGCGCGGCATAAAATTCGTCACGGAACAATTTCACCAAGCTCGATTGCGCGGGGGTGACTCGTTGCCCTGGCCGAATGCCCAGGCTCTGGGGCGCCTGGGATTCGACCTGCAGCGCGAGGACCAGCAATGCTTCCCGGCGAATCGTTTCCACAAGATCGCGATAGCGCTGCGGTTCTGATATCCTCCCGGGCCGTTTTTCCTCGCTGACATAGGAACGCAGAAATTTCTGAACCAGAGCGCCGCGATCGAGCGCTGCACAAAGCTCCGAGGCGGCTTCCTGGGCGCGAACGGCAATCTGTCTTGGAGTGAGCGGGGCCATGGAGAAAAATAAATAGGTCTACGCGAACGCGCAGGCTCGTGCCATGGAAAAGAGGCCGAACGCGTCTGAAAAACGAGAAGCCCGGCTGGCTGGCCGGGCCTCCCGCGCAATGATCTTCGCACTACTCATCACAGCATTAATTAATGGACCGGACTGGCCGGAGGACGCTCTTCGCGAGGGCCCGCGCCGCTAACCGCTCGCGGCCACGGCTCGATTTTGCCGAGCGCAAGTTCGAGCGCCTGGTCCACCGAATGCACGAAGTGGACTTGCAGCCCATCCAGTAAGTCCGCCGGCAAATCCTCCTTCACATTCGGCTCGTTTTCCGCCGGCAAAATCACTTCGCGAATCCCGGCGCGCTTCGCCCCAAGGACCTTTTCCTTGATGCCTCCGACCGGTAGCACCACGCCGGTAAGAGAAATTTCTCCCGTCATCGCCACACGCGGACGAATGGCATGCCCGCTCAACAGGCTCACAAGCGCCGTCACCATCGCGACGCCCGCCGACGGACCGTCCTTCGGAATCGCTCCGGACGGAACGTGGATATGTACGTCCTGCTTGCGGAAGAAATCCGGATCGATTCCATAGCGTTCGGCATTGGCCCGCACCCACGAAAGAGCCGCGCGCATGGACTCTTGCATCACTTCGCCCAAGTGCCCGGTCATCGTGAATTGCTTGCCGCCGCGCATGCTGGTGGCTTCAATGAACACGATATCGCCGCCGGCCGGCGTCCAAACTAGCCCGACCGAAACGCCGGGCCGCGAAACACGCTCTTCCAATTCCTTTTCGATGTGCACCTTGGGCACGCCCAGGGTTTCCCGGACGACTTCAGGAGTGACCACGAGCTTCTCCTCTTTTCCCTCCGCGATGCGCCGCGCCTGTTTGCGAATCAGAGTGGCGACTTCGCGTTCCAAGCTTCGCACACCGGCTTCCCGCGTATAGCCGTGAATGATCTCGCGCAGACCTTCGTCGGCGAATTCGATTTGCTCGCCGGACTTGAGGCCATTTTCGGAACATTGGCGCGGAATCAGAAACCGCTTTGCGATGTGGATCTTCTCTTCTTCCGTGTACCCGGCAAGTTCGAGAATCTCCATGCGATCCCGCAGCGGCTCTGGAATCGGATCCATCCAGTTCGCGGTGGCCACAAACAACACCTTCGACAAATCAAAGGGTACGTCGAGGTAGTGATCGCGGAACGACCCGTTCTGCTCCGGATCGAGCACTTCCATCAACGCCGCCGATGGATCTCCGCGGAAATCGCGGCCGAGTTTGTCAACTTCATCGAGCATAAAAACAGGATCGAGCGTTTCCGCGCGGCGAATGCCCTGAATAATTTGGCCGGGTAGCGCGCCGATGTAGGTACGGCGATGACCGCGGATCTCCGCTTCGTCATGCATCCCGCCCAACGAAATACGCACGAATTTGCGTCCCAGCGCCCGGGCAATCGACTTCCCGAGCGAGGTCTTGCCCACTCCCGGAGGCCCGAGGAAACAGAGAATCGGACCTTTCATGCCCGGTTGAAGTTTTTTGACCGCAAGATAGTCCAGAATACGCTGCTTGATCTTCTCGAGGTCGTAGTGATCCTCATCGAGAATTGCCTGCGATTTCGGGATATCTATGTCCTCCACGCCGGAGGTTTTTGCCCAAGGCAGCGACGTCATCCATTCCAGATACGTGCGCGATACCATGTACTCCGCGGATGCTGGAGTCATACGCGCGAGGCGCTTCAATTCGCGCTCGCATTCCTTCTTCGCTTCGGCGGACATGCCGCACGATTCCACCTTCTCGCGCAGCTCGGTAACCTCGGCCTGGGTATCATCAGTATCGCCGAGCTCCTTCTGAATGGCCTTGAGCTGTTCACGCAACAGAAATTCCCGTTGCGATTGGTTGACCTGCTCCTGCACCTGGTCATGAATCTTCGCGCGGAGCTCCAGCACTTCCTTCTCTTTGGTGAGTTCGCGGATCAGCGATTCAAGACGTTTGCGTACGCTGGCCGTTTCCAGCAGCTCTTGGCGCACCAGCGTAGTCAGAGACGGCAGCGTTCCCGCCACAAAGTCAGCGAGCTGCGATGGAGATTCCATATTCAAGGCAACACCCTGAAGATCGTCGGAAAGTTGCGGTGAGCGCGCGACGACTTCGCGGAACAGTTCCTGAGTGTTCCGAAATAGCGCCGTTAATTCCGGCTCAGGCGCATCGTCCACATCGGGCATTTCTTCGACACGCGCCCGGAGGAATGGTTTCAAACCGAGAACTTCGACCACACGAATTCGCCGCAAGCCTTCGAGAAACACAACAACGTTGCCGTTCGGCGTACGAACCATCTTGTGGACTTTTCCGAGAGCGCCGATGGTATGCAGATCGGTGCCTACCGGGTCTTCGATGCGCGGGTCGAGTTGCGCAACGACGCCCAGTATCTTCTCCTCGCCTTGCAAGGAATCAAGCAGCGCCAGCGAGGTCTCGCGGCCAACAGTCAATGGCATCACCGCTCCGGGAAAAAGAACCGTATCCCGCAGAGGCAATATCGGCAACTCATGAGGAACAGCAGTTTGTGATTTCGACATTATGTTAATCCCCTCTCGGACACGCAGGACAGATCCTGGCGTGACCTTGCCTGAATCATTCGATGCACCAAAAGCGGGAAGGGTTACAACCACTTAAGCGTTTAATATTAGATATCTTTAGCATATTAGACTAAGATTTAAACTATAAATTTAAGATTAGTGTTTTCAATTAATTAACGCAGTAGCTCAGCATGATGTTCATCGACCGGCCGAAGCCTGTCCCCCGCGCGGGGGAATATTGCACGCAGGAAAAGCACTCCTTACTAATTCGAGCGCCTGCTCACGTGTCTGGACTTTACCTTCGAGTTGCGCATCCTCCACAGCGCGCAGGATTTCCTTAAACGCCGGCCCCGGCTTATAGCCTATTTCTTTCAAATCTTCCCCTGAAACCAACCGAACCGGGCGCACGGCTTCTGGGGGCGTATCCTGGAGGAAACGCTGCGTGAAATCGTAACAGGTCAGGTCGCGGTGACTGGACAGGCAATCCAGGCGATGCAGCTCCAGATGCTCCTCGAATCGCGGCAAGCGAACGAAGCGCTTCAGTGTCGATGTGCGCATCTGTGCCACATCCTTGAAGCGCAGGTGATTCGCGACCAACAGTGAGATTTGCTCTATGTCATCATTGGAGAATCGCAGCCTCCGGCAGATTTCTTCGGCCATCCGCGTTCCCAGCTCCACGTGCTCGTCGAATCGGATCCGGTCATTTGGCCCCGCCGGCGGTTTGAACGTTGGCGGCTTGCCCACGTCGTGCAGCAGCACGCCCCACGCAAGCGTTGGCGAGCAGCCGGCTGGAAGCTGCCCCAGCATCAGCAGCGTGTGAATCCAGACGTCGCCTTCGGGATGGAACTGCGGTGGCTGGGCGACTCCTTTCATGCGCGAGATTTCAGGCAGCAATTCACGCAGCAGACCCGTTTCATCCAGCAGCTCGAAGGCGCGGCGCGCGGCCCCTTCCGTGAGCATTTTCGTCAGCTCGTCGCGCAAGCGCTCTTGCGAAACTTGCAAAATTTCAGGTGCGCGTTTGACGATGGCCGCGCGCGTGGCAGCCTCGATCACGTAGCCAAAACGCGCTGCGAAACGGACCCCGCGAACCAAGCGCAGCTTGTCTTCGTCGAATCGTAGATCCGGATCGCCAATCGCGCGCACAATGCCCGCTGCCAGGTCCGCCTGGCCGCCCACAAAATCGACCACGCGGCCGTCGCGCGGATCCATCATCAGGCCGTTAATGGTGAAGTCGCGCCGGCGCGCATCCTCCTCAGGTGTCGCGGAAAATTTTACGGCCGCAGGGTGCCGACCATCCGCGTACCCGAGATCAGAGCGGAACGTGGCGACTTCAACTTGCAAACCGTCGTCGATGACAATCACGACGCCGAATTGCGCGCCGACGACGATGCTGCCCGGAAAAAGACGCTGCACTTCTCCCGGATGCGCATCCGTCGCCACGTCGTAATCCACGGGGTTGCGCTTGCGGAGCAGGTCGCGCACGCATCCGCCCGTAAACAGGGCTTGATAACCTGCATGGCGCAGTTTCTCGCAAATTTGTTCCGCCCATTGGCGCGCATCCATGCCTGAATTATGTGCCGCAATCGGGGTCGGGGCAAACGACAGTGTCGGTAAGAGTGCGGGGAATGCGAATCCGACGGATTCGCTCATTCTGCGATGCGTGTGCGAACGATTATGCGAAAGACTAAAGGAATCGGACTGCCATGCATGTGATGTCGTCGTGTTGGCGCGCCGGACCAACGAAAGTATCCACGTCGCCCATCAGAAGCGCGAGAACCGAAGCGGCGGATTCCTGTGTGAACGTTTCGACGCGCGCCTGTATCCGCGACTCGCCGTATTCTTCGCCGTCGCCATTGACGGCTTCGGCCAAACCGTCGGTGAAAATCACCAGAAGATCGCCGCTCTCGATCGTCACGGCCTCCGAACGATATTCCGTGGAACTATCAATTCCGAAAGGCATGCCACCTTCGGAGAGGCGTTCCATGGCTCCCGAAGCGCGGCGCAAAACCGGTGCATTGTGCCCCGCATTGATATAGCGGATCCTCCGCGAGGAAGAGTCGTACTCCGCAAGAAAGGCAGTTGTGAAACGCATACCCATCAGGCTGTGGTCGCAGGCGTATTTATTCAGATCGCGCGCCAACTGGTCAAGACTGCCCGGGCGCGTGGCGAGCGAATGGATGCTGGCCTGAAAAGTGGCCATCAACAGAGCGGCGGGGACGCTTTTGCCAGCCACATCAGCGACCACCATCAACAGCGATTGCCCCGCATGGCCTTCCGGGCCCGCGCGCAAGAACGCGTCGTAATAATCGCCGGCCACCGTGTTTTGTGGGCGCGTGGCGAACGCGATATCCACGCCGGGAACCGCGGGCGGATGTTCGGGCACCAGCCAGTGCTGAATTTCGCGCGCGATTTCGAGGTCGCGCTTCATCGTCACGCGATCCGCCAACTCGAGGGCCAGCAGAATGAACAGGATTGCGGTGCCGATGCCGCCGAGGTCGAAAGAGAATTGCCGGTTGCTGAAGTTGAATTTCAGGTTGACCACCAGCAGGACGCAGGCGATCAGCAGTAAAACGCGGCGCGCAGGAGTCAGCTTCATCAGCATCGCCTGAAAGAGCGCCCACGCAATTCGGAACGGGCGTTTCCAATGCCGCCCCGTTCCCATCGCTTCCCAGTCAACGTCGTGCGAGTAAAACGAATAGGTCGCCCGCGCGTCCGCCTTCATCTGGCCCCAGAGCTGCTGAATCGCCAGGCCTTCTGTCACGCGCTGCCAGTAATCGCGGAAAGGTCTTCGCCGATGGGGGCGGTCGCCCGGCGGCGCGGAATAGCCTGTTCCATGTGATGCCATGGGCCGCGATTATACGGCAGGCAGACGAGGTCCGCGAGTGATTGCGTGTACGCGCTTACGAATCGCCGCGCGGGCGCAGCGAGCCGCCGAGTTGAATTTTGGAGAAGCCGAATTTATCGCGGAGGCGATCGGCAGCCTGCGCCAAGCGCTCCAACTTTTCCCGGCGGCCGGAATCAAGCAATTCGAGCTGGCCAGTCGCGGACGATGCAGCCAAGAATGAAGACAGCGCGACGCCCACGAGCCGCAGCTTTGCGGAGCCTTTCCAGGCGCCGTGGAATAATTCACGAACCGCCGCCAGAATCACAGCGTCGAGATCAGCGGGATTCGCAAACGTATGGCTGCGCGTAATGGTTTGGAAATTGGTGAAGCGAAGCGTCACCGTGACCGTGCGGCAAAAAAGTCCCGCGTCGCGCAAACGTTTCCCGGCTTTCTGCGTCAGCAGACTCAAAGTGCATTCCACGATTTCGCGCTCGGCAGTGTCGCTCGCAAAGGTGCAATTGTGCGAAATGGACTTCGGTTCCGCATCCACGAAGAACTCATACGTATCCTGCCCGCGAGCCTTGCGGTAGAGTGCCGTCCCCCACCGGCCAAATGTCTCTTCCAGGCGCTCCCGCGACACAACGGCAAGTTGCGCGACATTTTGAATGCCCATGCTCGCAAGCGCGCCTTCCGTGACTTTGCCGATGCCGGGAATTTTTCGCACGCTCAGCGGCGCAAGAAAACCTTCTTCGCTTCCCTCCGGAACCCAAACCAGTCCGCGGGGCTTGGCCTGGTCGCTCGCCACTTTTGCAATCAGCCGCGTGCTCGCGAGTCCGCCGGAGCACGGCAGGCCCGTTTGTTTGGTGATATCGCGCAGCAGACGATCCACGGCCGCGAGCGGCGGCCCGAGCAATCGTTCCGTGCCCGTTAGGTCGAGATACGCTTCGTCAATTGAGGCCATCTCAACCACGGGCGAATATTTCGCAAGGATTGTCGCGACGCGATCGCTCCATCGCGAATACAGTTCGTGCCGATTGTCGAGAAACACCGCGTGCGGGCAAAGTTTTGCCGCAGTGCGCAGCGGCATCGCGGAATGAACCCCAAAGCGCCGCGCTTCGTAGCTCGCTGAAGTAACTACGCCGCGCTGATTGGCCTGCCCGCCCACCACCACAGGCAGTCCGCGCAACTCCGGCCGGTCCAGTAGCTCCACCGACACGAAAAACGCGTCCATATCCACATGAAGAATAGAGAGATTCGCCGGCGCGGCCGCCGGGCTGGCGACGGACGTGGCATCTTGCTTGGCGCGATATTGCACGAGCTTCGGCATCGCAAGGGAACCTTCAGGTTGAAATCATACACGCAGAGAGGTCGCTATGCGCGCTGGGCGGATATTACCCGAGGGATCCCCGCTAGGTCATTGGCGACGTGAATTTGTATCCACGCGGAAGAATCGCTGAACAAAGGTCGAACGCGGTCGAGCGCCCCATACCCGATTTCGAGCACCAGCAATCCTCCACTCCGCAGCGATTCCGCGGCCTGGCTGATTAGTGGCGCGTAAATCTCCGTGCCTGTCAAGCCGAAGAAAAGAGCCTCGTGTGGCTCGTGCTCGCGGACCTCGCGTTGCAATTGCGCCTCTTGATCGCGCGCAACGTACGGCGGATTGCTGACGATCATATCAAATGTCCCGCGTTCACTCGCAAACGCGCCGAGTAAATTGCATGCGAGTAAATGGATGTGTTCCGCCACGTTATGCCGCGCCGCATTTCGCGCCGCGACAGCCAGCGCTGCAGCCGAAATATCAGTCGCGATAATTTCAGCATGCGGAAATTCAAGCGCCAGCGACACAGCGATGCAGCCAGAGCCGGTGCCAACATCCGCGATGCGCAGCGACGCACTCGTGCCTCCTTTGCCCAAACGTTTTACCGCGACTTCGATGATGTGTTCCGTCTCCGGCCGCGGAATCAGCACCGCGGGCGTCACTTCGAATTCGAGCCCCCAAAATTCCTGCTTGCCTGTGAGATATTGCGTTGGCGTGCCCGCCACGCGTTGCGTTACCAACTCAAAATACTTGCGCGCCTCTTCGGCATCGAGCGGCGCTTCCGGATGCGCATAAAGCCACGCCCGATCGCGTCCCATGACGTGCATCAGCAATAATTCCGCCGCAAGCGCGTGCGACGGTACACCGGCAGAACGCATCTCCGTCATCGCGTCGCGAAGAGCAGCTCGCACATCCACCGCCGGAATCTCGACGCGCATTGCGCCGGGCGCTCCGCCGGAAACCGTCGCGCGATTCTCGTTTGGCATGACCATGGTCCTCTCACTGCCATCTCAGCTCGCTACCAACTCTTGATTCAACCGTTCCGATTCGTAATGCGTAATCAGCGCATCCACCAGCGGGCCCAGTTTTCCGTCCATCACTTCCGTCAACTGGTGAAGCGTCAGCCCGATGCGATGATCGCTGACGCGATTCTGCGGGAAATTGTACGTGCGAATTTTTTCCGAGCGGTCGCCCGTCTTTATTTGCCCGCGACGCTCTGCAGCGATTAGCTGGTGCTGCTTTTCCTGCTCCATCTCATAAAGACGCGTGCGCAGCACACGCATTGCTTTCGCGCGATTCTTGATTTGCGATTTTTCGTCCTGCTGCGAAACCACCAGGCCCGTCGGAATATGCGTGATGCGCACGGCGGAGTAAGTCGTGTTCACCGATTGCCCCCCGGGACCCGACGAACAAAATGTATCCACGCGCAAATCCTTCGCCTCGATTTTTATGTCGATGTCGTCCGCTTCGGGCAGCACCGCGACCGTCGCAGCCGATGTGTGGATGCGTCCCTGCTGTTCCGTGGCCGGGACGCGTTGAACGCGATGCACGCCGCTTTCGTATTTCAGCTTCGAATACACTTTCTGCCCTTGAATTGCCGCGATGATTTCTTTCACGCCCCCGATGGACGACGCCGAACTCTCGAGCACTTCCACGCGCCAGCCCTGCGATTCCGCGTAGCGCGAGTACATGCGAAAAAGCTCGCCGGCGAAAAGCGAAGCTTCGTCGCCGCCCGTGCCCGCGCGGATTTCGACGATGACGTTTTTCTCGTCGTTGGGATCTCTCGGCAACAGCAGCATTTTCAAATCGCGCTCCACTGTTTCGCGGCGCGCTTCGAGCGCGTGCTGCTCATCGTGCGCCAACTGCTTCATCTCCGCGTCTTCGGCTTCCTCGATCATCTGTTTCGCGCCGGCGATTCCTTTTTCAATTTCCTTCCACTCGCGGTATTTCTCGACAATCGGCGAAAGCTCCGCGTGCATCTTCGCGACTTTCTGGTACCGCCCCGAATCCTCGTGCACTTCCTGCGAAGACAGCTCCGCATTCAGCTCGTCATAACGAGTCTCGATCTGGTCGAGTTTTTGAAACATGCTCAGTGTCGTCATGGAAAAGCTCCAATAGAAATCGCAGCGTGAATCAAAGCGGTGAATCGGTTCAGAGAGAATAGTGCAGGGCCCCAGCAGGGGCTCAGGGGCGGAAGCTAATAGAAAGAAGCGAACTTCATGATGAATACAGAATAGCCGCAGCAGCCGGGAGTGTCAAATCAGCACTTTCCCGAAGTTGCCGCATTGTAGCGGCTATACTACGATACGGCGGGCTGCCTCGTCATGACGCAGTCCGTGACTATGGCCGAAATTTCAAGCCCCGCATGGACGAACGCCGACGGCGGAATGCTGTGGGATTTTTGGTATCCCGCGCTGCGTTCGCATCAGGTCCGTGGACGCGATCTCCGGCGCGCCATGCTCCTCGACGTGCCGCTCGTGATTGGCCGCGACGCGCGCGGGAAGCCCTTTGCGTTGCGCGACGTTTGTCCGCATCGCGGCATGCCCCTTTCCTGCGGCCAGTCTGACGGCGAAACGGTCGAATGCAGCTATCACGGCTGGCGCTTCGACGCGCGCACCGGCCAGTGCCGCGAAATTCCGTCGATCACGCCGGACTCGAAGCTCCGCGTGGACCGCATTTTTGCAGGGAGCTTTCCTTGCGAAGAGCGCGACGGCTACATCTGGGCTTACATGGCCGCGCCGAATTCGCCGCGTCTCGCACATGCGCCCATTCCCGCTCCAGAGCTGCCGAAATTCAGCGAGCGTTACAGCACCGCGCATCTCTCCGCGGAAATGCCCGTTCACGTTGACCACGGAGTGATTGGCCTCATGGATCCGGCGCATGGCCCGTTCGTACATCAGTCGTGGTGGTGGCGCAAGCGCCGCAGCATTCACGAAAAGCACAAACAATTTGAACCCATCCCCAGCGGCTTCCGCATGAGCCCGCACACCCCATCCTCAAATAGCCTGCCGTACAAAGTGCTGAAGATGATCACCGGAGCGCCCGTCACCACGACAATCGATTTCACGCTGCCGAGCTACCGGTTCGAGCAAGTGCGCGCGGGGAATCTTTGGTTTTCGAGCCGCGCCGTCGTCACGCCCGTTCGCCGCGACCTTTGCCGCCTCGATTTCTGCGCGGCATGGAATGTCCTGCGCTATGTGCCCATCGTCGGATTCATCGTCGACGTTCTCGGGCCCCGCTTCATCGCGCAGGATACCGACACCATGACCAAGCAATCCGTCGGCCTGAAATCGAATCCTCATCTGATGCTGATCGACGACGCGGACCGTCCCGCCAAATGGTATTTCCAGCTCAAGGCCGCTCATCTTGAATCGCAGCGCACCGGCGCCCCCGCTTCGCATCCGCTCGATGGGCCTGTGACGCTGCACTGGCGGTCGTGATTCCGGGCAGGGCGCTCTTGTGTATTTAATGAAGCTTGGCTAGATCAAATTCCGTTTCCACCACTTGGCCATCCGGTTTGTGAACGCCAACACGCAGCGGCGCGGAAGTTATTTTTGCGGGATCGAATTCCAGCTCGACGATTTCTTCACTTGGACCTCTACGGGCATAAATCGGACGGTAGCTGACTTTGAGAGGCGTGATTTCGTCCCCTTGCCTGACGTGAATCGAGACATTACGCGCAAGGTCGGGCCAGGGCGCGGATCCGAGCAGCGGATGCACATAGGCGTTGCGGGTCCATTGCACGGTTATCCGCAAAACAAACTTGAGCGGGTGCGCCTGCAGATCGGTCTCGGTTTGCACTTCGGAATCGCCCGGCCATTGGCGGCGTCCTCGGAGGACAATCTGCTGATAGGGAGTCGAAATACTGATTTGCGAGATAAAGTAACGGCCCGTTTGTGGGCCGGTGAACCGATGAACATATTGCAGAAGGCAATCCGTGGTCTGAAAGTTGTTTCGCACGCCGAGAAAATACGCGTCGCGAATCGCTTCTGAATGCAGCGGATAATTGTAGCCCGAGACCGTTTGTCCCGCAAAAAACAACACGATTAAAACCGTGGCGATTTGCCGGACGCTTAGCCGCGCGTTCCTGGACATGGCCCCTCCCGCGGTGTACTCGGCTTAGATGCAAAAGATGCGAAACATGCAAAGCCGACGCCGGTCTAGTTCCCGCCCGTTCCCTCGGCGGGCATGGCGAACGCGCGATGAACACGATATAGCACCCACGCCGTCGCCGCGCCAGCCGGCGCAGCCAGCCACAAACCAGCCTCGAGCACAACGGAAGGGCCGAACGAAATCAAGTTGAGCCATCCGGGAAGGGGTGTCTGCTGAATGGCCGCGCTCTTCGCAAAAGAGCCAAGGATCAGCATCAACACAGGCGCGACGATGGCGCCGGTCAACACCCACTGCCATGCGGCATGGAATTTTGCGAGCACCGCCATCCGCCGAAGAAGCAAACCGCCCACGAGCGCCGCTGCAACACCCAACAAAAGTCCGTAAAAATAAAAAATGAAAAGCCCGAAAGCGCTGCGAAACGAAATAAAGCCGACGGCGGGACCCGCGAGATCCTTCAACCAAATAGCAAGGCTCATAAAGAAACTTCCGCAGACCCACGCGGCCAGGTAATACGCCAGGCTGCCCTGGCGGGTCATATGCGCCGCTGGATGTTGGGAAAATCCTGCCAGACTTTGACGCCGCAGAAATGCGAGCCTTCGGTGCAAATAGGCGTGGTCGTGCCGGCGCGGAGATGGCACGGCGGGCCGATGTAGCGGCCGAGCTCGGGAAACACCGCGCGCACTTGCGCCACTTCCTCCATCGAGGACTGATAAATCTCTTCCTGCGCGTTGAAACAAGTACGCATGGTCCATTTATGAAGGAGGTGAAGCAATGAACCCGATTCGACCAGCCGAATCGATTTAGCATTCGGCAGAAGGTACAACGCAATTTCCGCCGGCACGCCGCGATCGAGCAATTCATTTTTCGCGGTCCAAGCTTCCGCCATCGCGGCTTCATAAATTTCGCGGGCGCCGGCATTCTCCCGGATAAGCATTGGCGTAATGTAATCGGGCGTACGTGTATCGGCCAGCGTCAAGATGGGCCGCGAGCCGGGAATCATTCGATGGCGCTGGTCTTGACTGTCAGCCGTATGGCTGATTTTCTTGGCAAACGTGAAATTCGCGTGCTGCAGCGCGCGCATCATCGGTGCATGAACTCCGATGTTCAGCGTTTCATGGCGATACGGATTGCGCGCGGGATTCAGCAGCCGGTCAATCGCTTCCGCGTCAGGACAATCCTTTTCCGTCACGCCAACTACGGCGCGATAGGCGGCGGCAACCATCTGAAGGGCACGCGGCGAATAGTCGGCAAGTTCTGAACTGCGGCCGTTAAGCCGTGAATCAAATTCCGCTGCGAATTTTTCGCCCTCCGGGATATTTTTTGCAGCCGACCATTCGGGCAAATCCTCCATCGGCTCGGTCTCGAAACGGTCGAAAAACTGCGGATCGGCTTCGCGAACGCGCTCGACCATGGCCTGAACAACCGCCCGCGACTCCGAAGGCGTGTCACACGCAGCCTGCATGCGCCGCAGCCGGTGCAACACGATTCCCGAAAGCGTGTGCACCATCGTCGTGAATGCCGCGACGGGCAGGACGTAACGCGCGATCTCGATCGCGCGCTTCTCGGCGGCGCGCTTGACCTTCTCGATGCGGCGCACGTGCGACAGCGGGCCGATGTGCCAAATCTCACCGAGGATCCTGCTGGCTTCCGGCTCGAGCACGCCAGCGAGTTCGCGGTAATACGACCAAGCCCGTGCGATCGCACGCTCGTAAATCGTACGATCCGCGACACAGAAATGCTCGTCCTCCGGCGGAATGTACGCGTTCGCACGATCGAGCCGGACGTAGCGCTGGCTCTGCTGCTCGGAATTATAAAAGGGATGCGCGTGCAGAAACGACCACACAAACTGCCGGCTTACGTTTTCCAGACCAAACTCAAAATGCGCGTGCTGATAAACAGTGTGATGGCCACTATAGAAAGTGGCCGCACCAATATTGATGCGCTGCTTCTCCGTAATTTCCTCCGGCGCGATGATGCGTGGCGAATAGCACGTGCGCGCCGCGGCAATTGCCGAGTCGTATGGATGCGCGAACGCATTCCGCAAAGTGACGCGCGGAGCCGCGGTTTTGACCGATTCCATCGGGGGCGGGTGCGTGGAGTGGGTCATGACTGGAGGTCATTCTACACCGAGATGCGAGCTGCCGCAGTCGCGCGGAGGGCGTCCGCAAAAAAAGGCCGGTGCAGTAAATTGCAAATCGAAAAATTCGAGCGCCTTATATCTCATTCGGAATTTCGCGGCATCGAACCGATAAGACTCGGCGACACAGAGTCCTATTTTCGGAAGTACGAAGGTACCATTTACATGTTTCACCCGAGCCGCTATGCTCGCGATCGACAATTGAATCGAGGCCTCTGGCTAGATCCAGGGACGTAGGGGTGTACCGTTTAGGCACAGGCCTAAACTTTTCCCCCTTGACGGCACCAAACCACCTAGAATCCCCAAGTTACTCAAACTTGGGGAGTTCCTATGAACAGGTGGATGATGTTGGTGGTTTTGGTGCTGTTGGTACTGGCGAGTGCAGTTGGACTTCGCAACTTGACTGCTACTCAGACCACACGTCGTACGGTGGCGAGCACAAGCGCACCAGTACCCGTGATGCCTGAACTGGTAGCAAGCACCAGTGCTCCAGTGCCAGTGATGCCTGACGGGAAGTAAAGCTTCCTTCTCGCAAGGCAGTCGCTAACGGCCAGGCCTCAGAAAAAGAGACTATGCTTGGTCCGTTTGATTACGCGCTCATCGTCCTCGGCTTGATGGCTGAGGTCTACGTTGTGGTTTGTCTCTGCGCGTCGAAGAAGCATTTCCTCTATTTGTCTTTGAATATCTATATGTTGGCGGCTGCGGGCGTTACCGTGGCGCAGGTTGTTGTCCTGCAACATTTTGGTGTTGCGTCACCCGTATACGCCTACATGTACTACTATACGGATGCCCTCCTCACGATTTCACTCTTCTTTGTCATCATGAGTTTTTACCAGCAGGTGTTCCGTCAGATGGGAGTCGGCAGGTACGTACGGTGGGCGTCCTTTTTTCTCCTCTCCGCCACGGCTCTATTTTCCTATCTGGTTGTTCGGCAAATGCCAAGCCACAACCTCACAAGCCGTTTCGTTGTCGAGATGAGTCAAAACTTGTATTTCGTCGGGGTGGTGCTGACATATTTGCTCTGGGGCGCCGTCGTGAAGCTGCGGGAAACACGAACGCGGCTGATTCAGCTTGTGCTCGCGCTCGGTATTTTCTTTAGCGCGGACGCGGCCTGTTATGCGCTGCGCAATCTGTTCCCGGGTCTTGAAGCGAACTTCTTGAAGTGGGTGCCTCCGCTCGCGGGCACGTTTTTGCCTCTGGCATGGGCCTATACCTTCACGAAAATCTCTGAAGACGCGCGCCTCGAAACAGCTCGCGTGGCCTTGCCGCGAATCGCGGCGCATCAACACTCATGATTGCCGCGCTTATTTGCGTGATCTCCGTTGCAGTGTTCCTGCAATTCTTCGTCTCATACTCGCGTTCGATCATCGCCGCGTATCGAAAGTCAGACCTTTCCGAGCAAGTGCGCGAAGTCGTGGGAATAGAAGGACAGAACGTGAGCAGCGATCAATTCGGGCAGCTCGTGCAGCTTATTCGCCTATGTCCTCAAAAAGGCGACGATCAAACGGATCTGAAAGTAGTGGGCGTCTACTATTGGATGATGAGCGCTCTGCGTTCCGCCGCGCGCACGCTCGCACCGCGCGTTACTTCGTGGGCCGAGCGCGAACGGGCGGACTGCGCATATTTCGTAGCGGTCGCGCTCGACCGCCGCATCGCCCACAGTCGCGATTTGCTCGCCCAGCAGATGTCCAATTCCTAGACACCAATATCCTAGACACCAATTCCTAGACATCTGTACGCCGTTTCCTCCTCCTGCTAAGATATCTCCGCCAGCCACTCCTCCCATGAAGACTCCGATTCAATGGGTTGTCCGGAATACCATCGAGCGCCGCCAAATGCTGCGCCCAGGGGACAGACTCGGTTTGGCAGTCTCGGGAGGCGCTGACTCGATCGCGCTTTTGCGCCTCTTTGAAGAGTTGCGCGACGAATTGGGCATCAGCCTCTGCGCCCTGCATTTCAATCATCGGCTTCGCGCCGCGGAATCAGACGGCGATGAAACTTTCGTGAAATCCGTGGCAAGCGCTCGCGGCATGCAATGCCACACCGAAACCGCGGACGTTGACGCGATTGCCAAGCAGAAACGATGGAACCTGGAAGATGCAGCGCGGCGCCTCCGCTATAAGTTTTTCGATACAGTTATTTCGCGGGGCATGGCGGATTGGGTTGCCACCGCCCACACCGCCGATGATCAAGCCGAAACGGTCCTTGCACGTGTTATTCGCGGAACAGGACTCGCGGGCCTCTCTTCCGTTTATCCGATCCGCGGCAAAATCATCCGTCCGCTTATTGACGTCCGCCGCAAGGACCTTCGCACGTTTCTCGCTGAGCGTCGGCAAGATTGGCGCGAAGACGCTACCAATCGCGACATGCGGCGGCTCCGTGCGCGCGTGCGTCACCGTTTATTGCCCGAGTTCGAGCAGAATTTCTCGCCGTCTATCGTACAGCGGTTGTGCGATTTGGCATCTCTGGCTCAGGACGACGAAGCATTCTGGTCCGCGCTTGTCGAAGAACGCTATGAGCAACTTGTCTCGCGCAACCGAAAGGGATTTTGGGTGGATGTCGATTCGCTCCTTTCGCCCATCGCAGCCTTGTCTCGCGAGAACCGTGCCAAACCGAATCCGTGCCGGGCGCTAACGCAGCGCCTCGTGCGCCGTTTACACGCCCAATCAGTCGATGGGAAGGGCCAACTCTCCCGAAATCACGTCGAGCAAGTGATCCGATTAGCCGCGCATGGCTCGAGCGGCCGTAAATTGGAGCTTCCCGGAAGCGTCACGGTCGAACATGAGTTCGGCAGGCTGCTTTTCTCCCGACCGGTCCGTACCGATAGCCCCGACCGTCCCGGGGCAAGACAAAAAATTTCGCCGGCAGTTCACCCTTATCATTATGAAGTGAAAGTCCCGAGCACCGGTTCGACTGCTATTTCCATTCCGGAACTTGGGCGCTCCTTCCATTTGAAAGTGGTTGACTGGCCCAAGGCGGAGCGCGACACTAAGCAGGAAGGTGTGGTTCTGGACGCGGAGCGGCTTCTCGCGCCGCTGGTACTTCGGAACTGGAATCCCGGCGATGCGTATCGACCTTGCGGTCGGCGGCAGACCCGCAAGCTCGCGCGCATGTTCATCCGGGTCCGTGTTGGTTTGACCGAAAGAGCCCTGTGGCCCGTACTGACGAGTGCGGGACGCGTCGCTTGGGCGGATCGGATGCCTGTGGCAGAGGAATTCTCGGTAATAAACGCCACGCGAACCGGCCTATGGATTGTCGAGGACGTTCCTTGAGGTCGGCGTGAAGGTCGCATACTCCCGTAAACAACTGGCCACTCGTGTGGCTCAGATGGGCCGGGCGATCTCAAAAGATTACAGCGATCGCACTCTGCATGTGGTGACGATCCTCGAGAATTCTTTTTTGTTCGCGGCGGATTTGGTACGGGAAATTTCGCAGCCGGTCGTTTGCCATTTTGTAAGGTCTGAGCTGCGGCAAGTGGATCTTGGAGGTTTTAGCAGGCCCGAGGTTTTCTTCTCGACGCCTCCCAAGCTCGAAGGGCGCGACGTTTTGCTGGTCGACGCGGTGCTGCATACGGGAGTGCCTCAGGACTTTTTGTGGAAACGCCTGGAGGAATGCCAGCCGCGCTCTCTGAATTTGGCCGTATTGTTCGACAAGCCCCGCGATCGCAGAGTGAGCCTGCGCGCCACATACGTAGGCTTCGATTCTGCATCTAAGTATTGGGTGGGTTATGGCCTGGCGGGCCGCGGTGGCCTGTATCGCAACCTGCCGTACGTGGGGACCGTGAGCGAAGTTCGACAGGCCGAAATGAAGCGCGCTAAAGGGCAAACGCGCAGGCGCACAAAACGTTCCTAATCCTGGAAGGCCACGGGCTCCGGAGGGTGAGGTAAAACGGTGAACTCAACAGTCAAAACGATTTTATTCTGGATGGCGATGATTCTTCTCGCCGTTTTGCTCTGGCGAATGGCCTCGACAGGTGGCCAGACAGCGCGCGATCAAACGCCCAGCTACACGGACTTCCAGGCCCAGGTTGAAAAGGGCAATGTCAGCGAAGCCACCATTATGCTTTCTCCGGTTAGCGCCGAAGTCGATGGTGAATTCCGCGATCCGAAAACAAAGTTTCGCGTCACCGTTCCGAAGGAAACTCTCAGCGATTTAACTAAAGAACTGCAGGCGAAAAACGTCGAGGTCAATATCAAGGAAGTCCGCAACAACGATTGGGTCAGTTTCTTGATCGATGGCGTTCCGTTCCTTCTGTTGCTCGTCGTGTTCCTGATCATGATGCGGCAAATGCAGTCCGGCGGAAATAAAGCCCTGAGCTTCGGCAAATCGCGCGCGCGCTTGCTTACCGCCCAGCAGAAGAAAGCTACATTCAAAGATGTGGCCGGAATCGAAGAAGCCAAGGAAGAGCTTCAGGAAATTATCGACTTTTTGAAAGACCCGCAAAAATTCCAACGTCTCGGCGGCCGCATTCCGAAGGGCGTGCTGCTGGTCGGACCTCCGGGCACGGGCAAGACTCTGCTGGCGCGCGCCATTGCTGGCGAAGCGAACGTCCCGTTCTTTTCGATCTCCGGTTCTGATTTCGTCGAAATGTTTGTTGGCGTGGGGGCGAGCCGCGTTCGCGACCTGTTCGAGCAGGGCAAGAAAAATGCTCCCTGCATCATCTTCATCGACGAAATCGACGCCGTCGGACGCCATCGCGGCGCAGGTCTCGGCGGCGGCCACGATGAACGCGAGCAAACATTGAATGCGTTGCTCGTCGAAATGGACGGCTTCGAATCGAATGAAGGCGTCATATTGATCGCGGCTACAAACCGTCCCGACGTGCTCGATCCCGCATTGCTCCGCCCCGGCCGCTTCGACCGCCGCGTTGTCGTGCCCCGGCCCGACGTCAAGGGCCGCGAAGAAATTCTGCGCGTGCACACGCGCAAGGTGCCTATCTCCGAAAATGTGAATCTCTCGATTCTTGCTCGCGGCACTCCCGGTTTTTCAGGTGCCGATCTGGCCAATCTCGTGAATGAAGCCGCCCTCTGGGCCGCGCGGCAAAATCGCAAGCTCGTCATCATGGAAGATTTTGAGATGGCGAAGGACAAGGTTCTGATGGGCGCCGAGCGAAAGTCGCTAATCCTCTCCGAAGAGGAAAAGAAAAACACGGCGTACCACGAAGCGGGGCATGCTTTGGTTGCCGCGATGACTCCTGGCGCCGATCCGCTCCACAAAGTAACTATCATTCCGCGCGGCATGGCTTTGGGCGTCACCATGCAGCTTCCCATTGACGACAAACATACCTACACGAAGGAATTTCTGGAGAGCCAACTTGCCGTTTTGATGGGCGGACGCGCCGCCGAGGAAATTTTCCTCCAACACGTCACCACCGGCGCGGGCAACGACATCGAACGCGCCACCGAAATTGCCCGCCAGATGGTCTGCGAATGGGGCATGAGCACCCTTGGGCCCCTCACCTTCGGTAAAAAAGAAGAAGCAATTTTCCTGGGCCGCGAAATCGCGCAGCATCGCGATTATTCCGAAGACACCGCGATCAAGATCGACAATGAAGTCCGCAGCATCGTGACGGCCGGGTACACGCGCGCGCGCAATATCTTGGAAACTCACCGGGGGGCGCTCGAACGCGTTGCGCAAGCTCTCCTGGTGCGTGAAGTGCTCGACGCAAACGAACTCAAGCTCCTCCTGGAAGGCAAGCCGCTGCCCGACAAGCCGCTGCCGCCTCCCCCCTCGGCACCTCCAGTGCCGTCCAAGGAACCGCAACTGACGTTGCGGCCAGAGCCGCGTGCTGTTCCAGGCATGGCCAAGGGCGAAAAACCCGCCCCAGCGTAAAGCAATTTTGTGGCACCGTTCGCCGGCACATGAAAAGCGCCTGTTTGCGCCAAATGTCGTAAAATACCCGCATGACGCACAAGCCACCCTCCTCGATCGCAGTCGATTGCCCCTGCTGCCAGGCCAAGCTGACGATTGACCCTGAACTCGGCGTCGTGCTCTCGCACATTCCGCCGCCGAAACCGCCGCCGTCCGTCGATCTCGACGACACCGCGCGCTTGCTCAAGGAACAGGCTGAGCGTGTGGAGGCGAAGTTCCGGCAATCCGTGGAAGCGGAGCGCACGAAGGAAGATGTTCTTGCACGAAAATTTGCCGAGGGCTTGAAGAAAGCCAAAGATAAGCCTATTGAAAAACCAATTCGCGATTTTGATCTGGATTGAACTCGCCTTCCACTCGATCGCGCGCCAGGCATAGACTCAGGCCATGAAGCGTTTTCACGCGCGCGCCGTCTTTGTCTTCTCTTTTGGAATCACTCTGCTTCTTGCCGCACCTTCTTTTGCGCAGAAAAAGGAAAAGCTTCCTCGTCCGGCGCAGATGGACAAAGGCGTTCGCAGCGAGCGCAATCCCAAAACAGGCGAACTCGTTTTTCGCCACATGGGCAGCAGCCCGGGCGCGGACGAAAATCCGTCACACCGTGCTCGAGCGACGCTCCGCGTTCGCGTGAACCTTGTTGAAGTCGGTTGCAACGTTTTCGCGCCGGACGGCACACCGCTACGCGGCGTCGGGCAGCGGGATTTTCGCGTTTTCGAAGACGGGGTCGAGCAGCCCATCGAGCATTTCGATTCGTCCGCGGAAGGCGCAAGTATCGCCTTGATCCTCGACGCCAGCCCCAGCGTCCTCCCCGATTCCGAGACAATGAACCTTGCCGCGCGGCAACTGATCGCAAATCTCTCCCCCGTGGACGAAGTCGCTGTCGTCGATTTCTCCGAACACACGTATCTCTTGCTGCCCTTTTCCCGCGACAGGAAGCTCTTAACGAAAGCCGTTGCGGGCGTCGACGTCCGCAGACTATTTGGGGATACGGGCGGCTCGAATATTTATCGTTCCGTGTATCTTGCAGCCAACGAGCTTTTCCCCGGCCGCACCGGGCGTAAAGCCATCGTCTTGCTCACTGACGGACAGGATAGCGGCCTTGGACTGAATTTAGATGGCCAAGGCGTCTGGGCGCGGCGTGGCGACCCGTCAAATCGCGCGACGTTCGAGGATGTGGTCAAAGCTCTTGCCTCGCAAAATATCGAAGTCTACGCAATCTCTACGCAGAATCGGCCTCGCGTGATGACGCCCGCTTGGCTCGCCGCGCACCAAAATGTCTCTCTCGTCACTCCAGCGGCACTCACCCTGGGCATCCCCGCCTACACGGATTTTCTTGCTGAGTTGGTACGCCGCGCGGGCGGCCAGCTCTATTTCCTGAACGAAGTGGGCACCATCGCGGACGCCTATCGCAACATCGTCCGAAATCTCAGCGCGCAATACACGCTCGGCTTCTATCCTCCCCCAGGCCAAAAGCCCGGTTGGCATTCGCTTCGCGTGGAAGTCTCCGGGCACGGCAGCGTGCGTGTTGTTCATCGCACCTCGTACTATGCGCCCGCCGATTCGCAATAATTTCATTTCCGAACAATTCGCCCAAACTTGCAGAATTGTCCGGCACATCTTCTTCGCCCCGGATTTCCGCCCGCGGCGACGATTGTGTTTTAATCAGTGCCATGATTCGCCGCAAGACGTTCACATTGCGCTTGCCATCCCGCAAGCTCGCGCTCGGCGAGCGCACGCTCATCATGGGCATCCTTAATGTCACACCCGACAGCTTCTCCGATGGAGGCCAATTTCTCGATGGGGGCCGGGCCATCGAGCACGCGTTTCAAATGGAACGTGCCGGCGCGGATATCCTCGACATCGGCGGCGAATCCACGCGGCCCGGCTCGCGCTGCGTTTCCGCTCAGCAAGAACTCGATCGCATTCTGCCGGTGCTCAATCAACTGCGCGGGCGGCTGACAATTCCCATTTCCATTGACACCCAAAAGGCGGAAGTCGCCGAGGCTGCAGCCCAGGCCGGCGCCGAAATCATTAATGATGTCAGCGCCCTGCGTTCTGATCCGGAACTCGCGAAAGTCGCCCGCAGGCATCGCCTGCCGATAATCCTGACGCACATGCGCGGCGCGCCGCGAACCATGCAACAAGGACCGTTCGCGCGCAACGTTCTGCGCGATGTGACGCACGGCTTACGCGAAGCATTGGCGCGCGCGAAGCGCTTCGGAATCGCCAAATCTCAAATTGTTCTCGACCCCGGCATCGGCTTCGGCAAAAACTACGCGCAAAATTTCGAACTACTGGCACGTTTGCCCGAACTCGCGCGCTTGGGTTATCCGTTGCTTGTCGGCACATCGCGAAAGGCATTCATCGGCCACACTCTCGGCAACGTCGCAGCAGAAGAGCGCATCTGGGGCACCGCCGCCACGGTCGCGGCCAGCATCTTCGGCTGCGCGCACATCGTTCGCGTCCATGATGTTGCCGAAATGGCGCAAGTCGCCAAAATAGCCGACGCCATTGCCGCCGCTAGTCGCGCGCGTGCATGATGGGGAAACGCGTTGGGAATCATCGCGGCATGCCGTTAAGATGAACGAATCAGTTTCGCGAGACCTGGAGGAATATCGGATGATGTCCCGCCGCATCGCACATTTTCCCGCATCGGTTTTGCTTGGTGTGGCGATTCTTGCGTCCGCCGCCGCTGCTCAATTTCCGCCGGCACCCAAGCCGCTCGAACCTAAAATGCCCCAAGGAACGGGCGCGTGCGTCATCAATAAGCCGTGTGCCGAGGTCGCCCCGGACATCATCAAGAAAGCTCTTGGCCCTTCTGCGCTTGAAAGCAGCCTGCGCCAATTGACCGATGTTGTTGGCGGCCGCGTTACGGGTACTCCTGCTGCGGAAAAGGCCATCGATTGGGCCGTGCACGCGTTTCGCGCCGCCGGCGTTGACCAGGTGCTTACGGAAAATTTCACCGTGCCTGTGGGCTGGTCGGAGGGTCATACCCGTCTCCACGTTCTCGCTCCCCGGCCGTTTCCCGTGCGCCTCGTTTCGATTGGCTGGTCGCCTCCCACTCCGCCGGGCGGTCTCACGGCAAACGTGGTGGACGTCGGAATGGGCGACGATGCCGGATTCAAGCATGCCGGTGAGTCGGCGAAAGGCGCCATCGTGCTCGTCCATACAAACGTCCTGAAAACCTGGGACGATTTGATGAACGAGTATTATTTCGAGCCTGCCATGATTGACCGCGCTGTAAACGCAGGCGCCGTGGCCATCTTCTGGATGTCGACGCGCCCCTACATGCTGCTCTATCGCCACAATCTCTCGCTCACCGGCGAGCTCGAGCGTCTGCCTCAGGCGGTCCTCGCGCGCGAAGATGCCATGCGCATGGCGCGCTTCATCGCAGCGGGCCAGCCGGTGAAAGTTCATCTCGACATGCCCAACAAGATTACGGAACGCGCACCCTCCGAAAACGTTGTTGCCGAAATTCGCGGCAGCGAGAAACCGAACGAATTCGTGATTCTCGGCGCGCACCTCGATTCGTGGGATCTGGGCACGGGCGCGCTCGACGATGGCTGCAACGCAGCGATGGTGATTGACGCGGCGCGCGCCATTCGCGCTTCCGGCTCCATTCCCAGGCGCTCGATTCGTTTCGTGCTTTTCACGGGTGAAGAGCAGGGCATGCTGGGCTCGTGGGCGTATGCGTTCGCGCATCGTCAAGAGCTCGATCACATGGACGCGGCAATCATTTTTGATTCGGGCGACGGCAAGATCACGGGTTATTCTCTAGGCGGTCGAAAAGACATTGCCGCAAATGTTGCGCAAGCCCTCAGCCCCCTCGCATCGTTTGGTCCATTCGACAATACGTTCGACGCCGACATAGGCACGGACAATTTTGATTTCCTGCTCGAAGGCGTGCCGACGCTCGTCGCCAATCAAGAACCTGACGACTATATGACGAATTACCACGCCGCTTCCGATACCTACGACAAAGTCGATTTCGCTCAGCTCAAGCGCAATGAAGCCATTGCGGCGGTTACGGCATACGCGGTCGCAGACCTGCCGCAGCGGCTGGGCGTGCGCCAATCTCGCAAGCAGATCGAACAACTGATGAGCAACACCGGTCTCGAAAAAGAAATGAAGGAGACCGGTTTCTGGCCAATGTGGGTCGATGGCAAGCGCGGACGCCAACCGTGAGCCGCGCTCTGCGCTGATTCGCCGCATGTCTGGCTTGTAACCCACGAATGCGTGATTTTCCAGGCGCCGTCCTATGCGGGCTATAATATTGGTGCATGGCTTCCTCCCAGCCAAACTCCTCAGTCCCTCCTGAGCCGGCGCCCGCGCGCATCCTGGCGATCGATTACGGCCGCCGCCGCATCGGCCTCGCCGTCTCCGATGAGCTGGGAATCACCGCGGCGCCTCTTCCTACGCTCGAAAGAAAAAATCGTCAGCAAGGCATCCGTCTCCTCCGGGACATCGCGCGGAAATACAAGATCAGTCGGATCATCGTTGGCTTGCCTTTGCATCTCGCCGGGCACTCCGGGGAAATGGCTGAAGAAGCCTCGCGTTTTGCCGTGCGCATCAAGAAAGAACTCGGCTTGCCGGTCGAGCTGAGAGATGAAAGACTAACAAGCTGGGATGCGGAACAAACTCTGAAGGGAAATGTCGCCCGCCCGCGCACAAAAAGGTACGTCGATTCCGTGGCCGCCGCGATACTTTTGCGTGACTATCTCGAAGAAAATCGCCAACCCGAATCTGTAAAGGAAAAGGACTAAATCACGATGCGCCGGGCAGCAATCGTAATCATCATAGTACTCGTACTCGCAGGCGCGCTCGGCGTCTGGCTCCAAGGTGAGCTCTCGCGTCCCTACCGCGGATATTCGCAGGCGCAGATTTTTGTCGATATTCCTCGCGGCACGCCGCGCTGGAATATCGCCAGCCTCCTCGAGCAAAATGGCGTGATTCATAGCCGCGTCGCGTTCATTGCTCTCAGCCTTCGCCATCGGCGCCGCGTCTTACAGGCGGGGGAATACCTTTTCAATCGGCCCATGACTCCGCGTCAAGTTTTTGAACAAATCGCCGGCGGCCACATTTTCGTTCACACCGTTGTCGTGCCGGAAGGCTGGACCATGTTCGATATCGCCAACGAACTCGCGCGGCAGGGTTTGGCCACCAAGGAGGATTTTTTGCGCGTGGCGCGCGATCCCTCGCCGGTGCGCGATATTGCGCCGCGCGCGCCCAGTCTCGAAGGATTCTTGTTCCCTTCGACGTATCAATTTTCGCGCAACGCAACACCCGAAGAAATCGCCGCAACCATGGTGCACCAGTTCCGCGAAGAATGGAGCAAACTACAAGCCATCGCTCCCGCAACGGCCACCCCGGATCCAGTTATGTCGGACCGTTCCGCCGCAACGGGGAACGATTCGCCTGTCGCGCCTCTTTCTCCCGAACAAATCGTCACCCTGGCATCGCTCGTCGAGCGCGAAACACCGCAGCCGCAGGAGCGCCCGATGGTCGCCAGCGTTTTCTATAATCGTCTGAAGCTCGGTGTGCCACTTCAGTGCGATCCCACAGTGCAGTACGCGCTCGATCTTGCAGGCAAGCCCACTCTCAAGGTGACTCCTGAAGACCTGCGCGTCGCTTCGCCTTACAACACATACTTACACCGCGGCCTTCCGCCCGGGCCTATCGCCAACCCAGGCGATGCATCTTTGCGCGCTGTTATCGATCCGGCTCACACCAAGTATCTCTATTTCGTCGCCAACGATTCGGGCGGCCATTTCTTCAGCAGCACCCTCGAGGAGCATAATCGCAATGTGGCCCGCTACCGCCGCCTGCTTCAGGGTTTGCCCGCCGAACCGCCCCCGGTGCCGCAGCACAAGAAACCTGCATCCAATCGGCGTGCAAAACACAAACGTGTCTTAAAAAAGAAACCGCGGAGCCGTCCATGACGCAAGCCAAAGCGCCCGCAAAAAAGCAAATGATTTTGTGCGCGGCGCGCGAGCTGAAAGCAGTGATGTTCACACCGGCGGAAATCGAGCAGATTCGCCGCAGATTGATCGCCGACAAGGGTGAACATGGAAAAACTTCCGCCGAGTATATCGCCACCGTTCTCGCCGAGGCTGGAATGCGCGTCGTACTTTCCGCGCACAGCGATACGCGGGGCCGCTACGAAGAAGAATTTCGCGACTTGCTCCATTTCTCAACGCTCGAAGATGCGGAAATGTGCCTCGTGCGGCTCGACGAACTGCTGCGCAAATTCGAAACGGAGGGCGAACGGGCAGCCGAGGCACGCGTCCTTGAGGTCGCGCGTCTCGGCCGGCGCCGTGCCGAAATGATCGCCCGCAATCATAAAGTCGATGCGGCGAAGCGCGGAGAAAAAGAAGAGGTCTCGCGATGGTTCGCGGTTTGGCTCGAACAGCCTGACGCGTTTTTCGACTGGCTCGAAATTCGCAAGCAAACGCCTGAATTTCGGCAGCGCTTCCCACAGCGCAACGCGGATGACGTCGCGAACGCTGAAATTGAATAGAGGTTCAATCAATGGCTGTTCTGGAAGTCGAACCGCTGGACTTGGGATCCGACGTCAAGGCCGTGGGCATCGAATTGGTCGAAATCGAAGGCCCAGACCGCGAGCCGATGCGCGGAGCCGAGGCAGCGCAAATCTGGAGCCGCGTGCTTCCAGCGATCGCTGGCGCACAAAAATGGTCGCTCGACTTCTTCAGCCACCTCGAGCCGCTTCGGGAATTCTGCGACGCGCACAAAATCGCTTACCGAGAGGCCTCCAAACGCTCAATTGTGCTTTCTTCTCTCAGTGCCGAAGCCCTCGCGCCGCTCCTCGAACGATTTGAACGCGAAACCTTTGGCATGCGCGCGGGCGGCCCGGTCGAAACAGGAGAATCCGGCTTGGAAAACGAACTGTCGCGCCGGGGTGTCGACGCCTACCATACGGCTTACCCCTCATATTTTTTCTGCGCTGTTTGTGACCTGGAAAATGGCTCGGTTGTGGTGCTAAGCAATCAGCTTTGGGCCAGCGAAATTGTCCGCCGCGCCCGTCCAGTCCTCTCGAACCTGAAAGTCGAAGTCCGCGTCGCAGCTTGAGACGTCCCGCATTGTCTCTGTAATCAGTCTGATCCGCGCCACTCTGCGGCACTTATCTGAATGAACAACTAGTACCCCGGTACCATTTCCAATAGGCCGAGCGGACGCGCACCATATTAACCAGAGATTCCGAGGTCCGGATGCCCAGCCCTAGCGATACTTTGAGTCCCGTTACGGGGACTTTCGTTCATAGCTTGAACCTACTGTTGAAGTTCGCTCGCCTCTACGGTTTGCACCACGCCCGCACCACAGCCCAAATGGAATACGCCTGGAACGATTTATACGCCGCGCTCGACGCGGGCGGACCTACCGGGGTTCTTCTGGGAATCTCCGGGACAGAACTTCTAATCGACGGCGTTCTGGTCGAATCCACGGCTGCCGAACACAGCCTTGCGCAATTGCTCACAAAAGCCAATATCGCCAGCATCGCTTTCACTCCTGGGCTCAGCCGCGATTCCTTCGCGCGCTTCGTGAAGACGTTTTCGGCGGCGTCGTTCAAGCCGTCGCATCTTGCCAAGCGCTTGAACGCTGCTTTGGGCGACGGTTCCGATTCTGGCATTCGCGTCAATCAGCTTCGCTTTATCACCGGCGACGCTAAATCCGCGGCCTCCGATGTCTCCGTGCGAATTCCCGTCCATCCCGCGGAAGATCCGCACGACTTCCTGCATGACTCCGGAGAACTCATCGCACTGATTGCCGCAGCCGAGCACTCCGGAAACGGCTCAAGTTCCGGTTATCATTTCGGAGAAGAGCTTCTCGGCACAGTTCACCTGTCCGCGAACCATTCACTTGCCTATACGCACTCAGAAGAAGACATGCGAACGCTGTTGCAGTTCACCGCGAATTTGGGTAAGGCCGCGCATAAACCCAAGCATCCCGGCGCTGCCGATGCTTCTGAATGGAAGCAGCGCATCGCAAATCTTCCCGCTTCTTCGCGTGCGGCCCTGCGCGAAGCCATTGCGGAGATGCACGCCGCGCAGCCTTCACAAAAATTGGACGCCGCTGCAATTTTTCACGTTGCCGAAGGTCTCGCCGTTCGTTACACGCTCGAAAGCTTCCAGCATGGCAATCTGAAAGTGAGTGCCGTGCGGCCATTGCTGGAAACCTTCGCCGTCCCGCTCGCGCCCCTGCGCGAAATTCTCCGCGCGCGCGAACGCAAGACGTCAAAGGTTGGCAATTCGCCGAACTTTCATGCCGAAATTCCCGCGGATGCTCTCGACCGCCGTTTTTGGTCCTCCCTTCCGGAATCCGAAAAGCAAACTGTTCTGCTCTCGTCGGAGAGTTGGTGCGTGCCGCCGGAGTGCGTGCAGCAGTCAGTCGATACTCTCTTTCGCAATCCCGACTTCGCCGCCGCGGATAAGATCCTGACGCAGTATGTGAAATGTGTACGCGATCGCGAACCAGAAGCGCGGAAAAAATCCGCCATCGGACTCACGCAGATGGCCGAACAATACGCGCGCGCATCCGGCCAGCGTTTGCACGAAGCTGTGCGGACGCTCGGCGAACAGTTAGCCGTTGAACGTGATTTGGAAGCGCGGGAATTGCTCAACGTTGCATTCGTGCGCTTCAGCCAGGTCGCCGCCGAGCAGACTCTGCTTCCAGCGCTCCGCCAGGCGTTTGACACCCTGGCAATCCTGGACAAGTCGCAGCCTGATTCGGCGCACACTCTGCGCCCGCGCATCGGGATCAAAAACCGCATCCCGGGGTTCATCGAAAAAGGACTGAAGAGCGGAGTCCTGCGCACGGAATTAATCGAAGTGTTGCGCCATGTGCCGCACGCCGCCGCCGAACAGCTCGCCAGCCGCCTGATGCGCGTCACGCGTTCCGGCGAACGCGAGCAAGTGGTCGCAATGGCGCGCGCGCTGGGCAAACCAGCTCAAGACCATTTGTGTCAAACGCTCGAAAACGCCCCTCCGGCGAATGGCATTCGTGTCTTGGGCCTGTTGAGCCGCATCGATCCTGCTTGCGCGCAGGAATTGTTGCCGGGGAAAATACAGGTGGGACAGAGCGCTACGCATGACGAAGCTTTGCGCCAGCTTTCGATCGCTGCCGCTCCCGAGCGCGGCCGAATGTTGATGAGCATCGTCGAACGCATGGACCAAATGATTTTGCCGATGGCTCTCGATGAAATCGGAATGTGTGGCGATGCCAGCGTCGCCCCCGACTTGGTGCGTCTCGCCGAAGGCCATCTCCTCAAGAACAGCTCCGAATTTTTGCGTGTCAAGGCCATTGAGGCTCTCGGCCGCCTTCGCGCACCCGACACCGCCATTCACCTCATGCGTTTTATCGAAGGGCGTCGCGCCTGGCGCTGGGCCTATCCCAGCGAGATGCGCCTCGCCGCGGCCCAGGCGCTCGAGAAACTCGAACCCGAGCACGCACGGAACTTGCTCGCCGAATCCGGCCTGGATCCTCACATGCTCAGCCTCGCGCCTCTTGACGCGCGCCGCGACCGCGACTTCGTACGCTATCGCCGCTATCCGCGCATCAAGATGACTCAGCCCGTTCCCGCCGTCATCCAATCGAAACGTGGCACCTATCAGCCGGCTGTCGAAATCCTCAGTCTTGAAGGCGGCTTGCTCAGCGGAGACTTTCAGCTGTCTGTGGGAACGCCGGCCAATCTTCAGATTTCGTCCGGCAAACATCCGATTCACTTGGACGTTCTGGTCAGGTTTGCGCAGCCCAATCGAGCCGGCGTGGAAATGGTCGGCATGGATCTTGAAGACCGTTCCCGGCTGAGGACCCTCCTCGTTTCCATGGCCTCCGCAACGCCGCAACCGCAGAGCCTGCCGCTCCCCGCCTGAACAAATTTCAGAGAAAGCTTACGGTTGCCGGTGGCTTCCTTTGGTTCCTCGATCACTCTCGCAAGGCTCATGGCTGGTTCTCGGATGACGGCATAACCGGAAACCACCGGCTCACCTTCGTTGACACTCCCAATCCCGGCTGCTAGATTCGTGGTTTTGCCGTCCAAAGGGGGAGTTCACTGAGGATTCGTCCTATTCGAAGTGTGCTGGCGCTAGGCTCGGCACTTCTGTTATCCGGGGGATGCGCAATCAGCAAGAAAACGGTTACCGTTCCGGCGACGATTCAGCCGGCAAAGCACGCGACAGAATCCGAGCTAGTTGCGCTCTACAACCGCGAAGCTTCCGCCGTCGAAACCCTCAACGCTTCGGTGCGCCTGTCTCCGGCGGCCGGATCCGCGTTGAGCGGCGTCATCGAGCAATACCATGAAGTTAACGGATACATCCTCGCGGCCCGGCCGGCCTCAATCCGCGTGATTGGCCAAGCGCCCGTCGTGGCAAAAGACATCTTCGACATGGCCAGCGACGGCCAGACGTTCCGGATTTACATTCCCTCAAAAAACAAATTCATCACAGGTCCCACGAATTTGCAACGCAATGCGGCCAAGCCGATTGAGAATCTCCGCCCGCAGCATCTTTTCGAAGCTTTGATCTGGCCGCCAATTCCGCAAAACGAAAATGTGCTTCTTGAGGAAGCAGATAGGCTTCCGTTCCGGTATTATGTGCTGACAGTGGCGGCGAGCGGTGCGCAAGGATGGGAGTTAGACCGTAAAATATGGTTTGACCGCGCGAGTTTGCAGATTGCGCGCATCCAAATCTATAGCCGCGGAGGCAAGTTGGTTTCTGACATTCGCACAGGCAATTGGCAGTCCGACGGTGGCGTGAATTATCCGAAAACTATTTCGCTCGCGCGGCCACAGGATGAGTATCAGCTCGATATTCAAATCACGCAATTGACGTTGAATCAGCCCATCGCGAGCGGTAAATTTCAACTCGCGCAACCGCCGGGAACCGAACTCGTTCAGCTCGGCGACAGGAATCAGCCTTGATCCGCCACATGATTTTGCGAAACGTGATGTACCGTCCGATTCGAACGTGCATCACCATCATTGCCGTGGCCATCGAAGTGACCCTCGTTTTGATCGTGGTCGGGCTGACCAGCGGCATGCTCTCCGACACAGCCAAACGAATTGAAGGAATTGGCGCGGATATTATGGTGCAACCGCCATCCGCATCCATATTCATGGCCTTCAGCGGCGCGCCGATGCCGATTGAAATCGGTCAGAAGCTTGCGCAAATAAAGAATGTCCGTGCCGTCGCGCCCGTGCTGCTCCAATTTAATTCCACAAACGGTCTCGACATCATCTACGGAATCGATCCGGAAAGTTTCCGTGAGGTTTCTGGCGGATTTGTGTTTCACGACGGCCACGATTTGCAGGACGCGAACGATATTCTCGTGGACGACTGGTACGCCAAGGGCCGTAAAGTAAAAGTTGGCCAGACGCTCCACATACTCGGCCACGATTTTCACGTTGCGGGAATTGTCGAGCATGGAAAAGGCGCACGGCTGTTTGTGCTGATGTCCACGCTGCAGGAATTGTCGGGAGCGCGCGACAAAGCCTCTGTGTTTTTCATCCGCTGCGATCACCCGGAACAAACAACGAAAGTGATCGGCGCAATCAGCCAGCTGCTGCCGCATTACGAAGTGCGCCCGTTGCGCGATTATTTGTCGCTGATGACTTCGTCGAATCTCCCCGGCCTGCAAACATTCATTCGCTCGATGATCATGCTGGCGGCGGGAATTGGTTTCCTTGTGATTCTGCTCTCGATGTACACCACTATCATCGAGCGCACGCGTGAAATCGGCGTGCTGAAATCGCTGGGCGCTTCGCGGGGATATATTGTGCGCGTGATTCTCAGCGAAACCACCGCGCTGTGCCTCGCCGGAATTCTCCTGGGAGTGGCAATGAGCTATACCGTGCGCTGGCTGTTCCTCGCTGCATTTCCCACACTCACGATTGTGGTGGCGCCGTTGTGGTTGCTGCGCGCAGCGGCCATTGCCATGATTGGCGGCTGGGTCGGCGCTTCCTACCCGGCGTGGATTGCGAGCCGGAAGGATCCCGTCGAGGCGCTCGCCTACGAATAGTTCCCGGAATAAATTGCCCCCATGCGATGCCGCTATGCAGATATGCGATTCGCGCATAGAATTAACTTTACCCACAAAAGCAAAAATCTCCTGCCGTGGAGCAGCGTTGGAGCCGATACTTAAAACTGAGAATCTCTGGAAAATATTTCGCGCCGGAAGGCTGGACGTTGCGGCACTGCGCGGCGTCAACGTTGACGTGTATCCGGGTGAATTTGTTTCCGTGATGGGACCTTCCGGGTGTGGCAAGTCGACGCTGCTGCACGTGATCGGCGGATTGTCGCAGGCGACGCGTGGAACGGTGCTGCTCGATGGCAACGATCTGGCCGCCCTCGGTGATGCAGGACGCACGCAGCTGCGGCGGCACAAGGTCGGCTTCGTCTTCCAGCGTTTTAATCTGCTGCCAACACTCAACGCCAAGGGAAACATCGCGCTCGCACAACACATCCACGGTGATGGTTTCGACCCCCACCGCTTCGACGTGGTGACGCGCATGCTCGGGCTGACCGATCGGCTGAGTCACCGGCCTTCGGAACTCTCCGGCGGAGAGCAGCAGCGCGTCGCCATCGCGCGCGCCATTATTAACGAACCCAAAATCGTGCTGGCGGATGAGCCTACGGGGAATCTCGACACGAAAAATTCTGAAAACGTTTTGGGCCTGCTGCGCCAACTGAACAAAGATCTGGGACAAACGATTGTGATGATCACTCATAATCCCGAGGCGGCGGCGTACGGAAACCGCGTGCTGCACATGCGCGACGGCCTGGTGGTCGACGGCGCGAGCGCGAATTAAAATGCGGAAACTGTGGCGCGGCTTGGTCAATACGATTTTTTGGCCGTACGAGCGCGGAAGCTGGCCCTACGACTTGATGGTGGTTCTCATTGTGTTGTTCGTGCTGTTCACGCCGGGAAAATGGTTTCATGACGAGCCGCAAGTGAACGGTGCGGGCGATTCCGGAGTAATGCTCATCGCGCGGGATCAATCCGCGCGCACGGAGACCTACCGCATCGACTCGAAACTTTTCCCCGCCTCGACAGCTTCGCAGGAAAAAGACAGGGGCCCGGCACTCGAACGTAGGACGCATGAAATTCTCAGTCAATCCGTGGACGAATTGAAGGAGCAGACGTTTCAGATTCGCAGCATCGAACCCATCCGCGGCGCGGATAATTCCATTCTGTATTATCAAGTCGAAGTGACACACTAGCGCACTAGAAACCTGCCCGTTCCTGTTTCGCATACACATACGCAACAGAAGCGCGATCCTGGCGTGGCAATCCCGTCGCTATGCTATGATTGCAAACGTTGCGCTGCCGAAATTTCAGGCGACACTTCAGGTGACAATGCTTTCGCTTCGCAGATGCGCGTGGATCTTTTTCGCGGCCGCGCTCGCCATCGCTGGGACGTCCCCCACCGTGGCTCTTGCGCCCGCCGGTCGATCGGCGCGCCCGCAGGCACATACCGCGATGCCACTCGATGCCGTGTTGCGCGAGCTCGATACCGAAGCAAAGGATTTTCACAGCCTTACCGCCGACATCGAGCGGACCAAGTTCACCGTTGTCGTCAACGTGAAGTCCACCGAGACTGGCGAGATTTGGGTCCACGGCGACAAAATGCGCCTGGAAGTGAAAACTCCGGACCCACGGACGATTTTGCGCGCGGGCGACACACTTTATATTTACAATCCCGGATTGCAGCGCGTGGAAGAATACAACCTGGGAAAGCATCGCGAACTCGTGGACCAGTTCCTGCTGCTGGGATTCGGCTCTTCCGGCCACGAATTGCGAAAAGGATTTCTGATCACGCTGCTCGGCGAGCCGGTGCTCGATCATCACAAGACGGCGTTGCTGGAGCTGACGCCAAAGTCGGCGCAGGTGCGCAACCAAGTCTCGAAAATTCATCTGTGGCTGGACGAATCTTCGTGGGAGCCGATTCAGCAGAAATTCTTCGAAACGGGCACGGACGATTATTTCATCGTCCGCTACTCCAACATTTCGCGTAACGCGCGCATTCCCGACTCGCGCTTCAAGCCGCGCTGGCCCAAAGGTACGCAAAAAATCCGCCCCGCCGCGTAATCCTCGTTTTTTGCCAAAGCTCCCCTAAACCAATCTTCTTCCGAGAAATTGTGGGTGGCGAAGACCGCCGCTGGAGGTCGAGACAGGATTTCATCAACCGACCAAGAAAAATGTAAAGCGACCAAAGATCTTTCCATGTGGCTGCGCGTGCAGCGAACCTTCTTCGCGATAATCAAATGGCAATCAAATGGCAGATTCTGCGATGGTTCACGTTGAACGCCAGGAATTATCCCGTTGGCACGGTCTTGCCCATGGGACAAGAGGGCTTGCTGTGTGCTACAGCCTCTGGCGCCCATAGAAACTGCCGAGGCCATCGGTATGAGCCCCGGCAGTTCCGACTTTCGGGCAATCCTCTCGTCTTGACATCCTCCTCTCCCTTAAGGGAGAGGATTCCTACTGCCTCTCGCTGGTTTTGCGAGATGGCTTCGGGGGGTTCGCCGGCCGAGCGCCTTACCTTCAGCGGCTCGTATCTCCAAGCGCGTTACTTTCCGCGTGCCCCGCGGTAGTCCGATTAAGGAGTCTCGATGATGCAACAAAAAACACCCAAAGCAATCGCTTACCCCGCCCTGAAGGCGAGGCTTGCGCTCACGGGTGGTCAATCAAATACGGCCTAACCACAGACAGCTTCAACAGTGAGCGAGTCGCTCTTGAAGACCGAAGTCGAAACATTGTCGAGCCCACCAATCAGGAGTCCAAGCGAAGCGCATTGGTCGAGGCACCCGTAAAGGCGGCGAGGCAGAAGCGCTACTTTGCGGCGCGGGCGAGGTGTCTTTCCTGCTTGAGCAAAGCGTTCTTGCGTTCCAGGCCCCAGCGGTAGCCGGCCAGGTTGCCGTCCTGGCGGACGACGCGATGGCAAGGAACGACGATCGAAACAGGATTCGTGGCGCAGGCGCGAGCGACGGCGCGAATCGCTCTGGGCTTGCCGATGGCGCGGGCGACCTCCGTGTAAGAGCGCGTGGCGCCATAGGGGATGCGGCGAAGCTCGTCCCAGACGCGGCGCTGGAAGGCGGTGGCCTGCACGTCGAGAGGCAGGTCGATATGCGGCTCCTGGCCGCGCAGGTGGCGGAGGATTTCGCGGACCCACTGGCCCAGATCCTTTGAGTCGCGATGGATTTCGGCTTGCGGGTATTCCTGCGCAAGAGCGTCTTCCAGGCGCGCGTCCGAGCGGGCGTCGGAATTGCCAAGATAGACGGCGCTGACGCCGCGTCGCGTGGCGGCGACGAGGATGCGTCCGAGCGGGCATGGGACGATCGTGTAATGGATGAGCATGCCGGCGCCTCCGCGGCGGTAGGTGGCCGGAGTCATGCCCATTTGCGCGGGGGCGCGTTCGTAGAGGCGACTGCTGGAGCCGTAGCCTGCGTCGTACATTGCGGTGGTCACTTTGTCTCCTTTGCGAAGCTGCGATTTCAGTTGTGCCATGCGTTGCGCGTCCGTGAATTGCTTTGGCGTGATGCCGAGAGTTTTTTGGAACAGGCGCTCCATTTTGTGCGGGCTCAGTTGGAACGCGCGGCCGAGTTCGCGAAGCGTGAGTTTTTTCTCGGGATCGGAGGCGAGCGCCTGTTCGATGCCGCGGCAAATTTCGAGCACCTGGCGCGCGGCGGCGCTTCCGTTTTGCGAGAATGACGCGAGTTGCGGTCGGCAGCGGCGGCACGGGCGGTATCCGGCGCGTTCGGCGTCCGCGGGCAGGTGAAAAAAAACAACGCGATCGCGATGCGGGCGCTTCGACGGGCACGAAGGGCGGCAATAAATTTTCGTTGAGCGCACGGCGTAGACGAATGTGCCGTCGGCGGCGGAGCGGCGCGTTTGCACGGCGCGCCAGTAACCGGGAATGTCGATGCGATTCGTTTTGTGCACTTGTGCCATTTTCAGATTCGCGAGCTTTGTTTGAGCTCCTACGATATTGAATGCGGAGATAAAAATAGTCCAGTCGCGCGGCGATATCTATCCGATTCTTGCATTCAAAGCGGGACGCCGGGCAAGGCCATCCGGCGCGATCGAGCGTAGGGTGCTATTGTTGAACTACAGGACACGGGGCCTATTGACAGTGTTGACGCTCGTGGCTGGCCGATGCATATTGCCTTACCCAGCAAAAGCAACTGCTGGCTTGGGGGGGTCATTGATGGGGGCGATTTCAAAACTGAAGCGACAGTTGTCGTCCGGCCCGGTTCCATCTCCCGCAGAAAATACTCACGAAATCCCGCAAACCCGAAAATTCATGCGCGTGCCGACGCACGCCATTGGTGTGGCCGAAGACCGGCGCCGCTGTCCCAGGGCCTGCCTCTGTTTGCCGCTGCAATTGACCAGCATCGGCGGGCGCGCGGAGGCGCTGCCTGTGACTCTGGTGACAAAAAACATAAGCTCGACGGGAATTTATTTTTTGGCTCCGCGAGTGATTGAGCCGGGCACCGCGATTGAGTTGGAAGTGGCGCTGGTGGAACGCCCGCAGGGCCGCGGCAGCGTGCGATTGCGCACAGCGGCGCACGTGGTGCGCATCGACCTCTGCGAAGTCCCTGGATGGAACGGATTTGCGGCGTCGTTTGACGATATCGATTTTCAACGCGACGACCGGATTCCGCTGGCCTACGAGGCGCACTAAAAGTTCGGCACGAATTTCCTGCGATTCTCTCCCTAGGTGAAGCCACAGCGTATTTGCGCGCGCGCGATCCTGTTCGATTGGGATGGAACACTGCTCGATTCCTTTCGCGCGGATGCCCGGGCGTACGAGGCGATGTTTCGCGCGCTCGAGATACCCTGGACCGCGCGCGATTTGGCGCGGCATTATTCTCCCGATTGGTATCGAGTGTACGAAGCCGCGCGAATTCCCCGCGACAAGTGGGGGCTGGCCGACAAGCTCTGGGGCCGCGCGTATCAGAAGGAAAATCCGAGACTGCTGCCCGGCGTGCGAAAAATGCTTGCGAAGCTGCGGCGCGATTTTGTGATGGGGCTGGTGACGAGCGGCGATGCAAAACGCGTGCGGCGGCAGTTGAATCAATTTGAATTCACCGCGCTTTTTGGCATATGCATTTGCGCCGAAGATGCGCCGCGCCGCAAACCGCATCCCGCACCGCTCAGATGCGCAATGCGCAGCATGAAACTCAGGGCGCACGATTGCGTTTATGTGGGGGACGCTCCGGAAGATGTAGAAATGGCTCGGCGGGCCCGAGTGCGCTCGATTGGCGTCATCGGGCCGTTCCCCAGCGCGCGGCGAATGCGGGCGGCGCGGCCGGATGTGCTTCTTGAATCGATCTTGGATTTGCCCGGCGTGATCGTGCCGGCAAAAACCGCCGAACGTGATTAATTTTGCGCGGGCTGCTTAGCGAGCTTTGGCGGGACCGGCAATGGAACGGACGACGCCTGCGCTTTGAAATCCGTGGAGCGGACAACCAGGCGAATCGGTACGTCGCCCTTCGGAGTTTTCACGTCGCCATCGGAGCGAATATACGTGGGAAACCACAGATGGCCGACGAGATTTTCGCGATAGGTCTCAAACATGCTAAATGGGAATCCGTTGGGGGCGTTGCCGGCGTCGGTGACGAATTGGCCGTAACTTTTGACGATGGCGAAATCCTGATTGTCGATCCAGATGACGCCATCGAATAGCGGCTTGTGGCCGAGTGTTTTCGGCTGAACGCGAAAAATGAACGTATTCAGTTGATCGAGTTTTTCCTGACCTTCGTAGGAAAGTTTATAGAGGGCCAGCTGGTCGGTCGTCAGGAAGAAAAGCGGAAAGCCGGCCAGGGTTTTCACATCCTCGAGTGAAAATTCGGTGAAGTGCAAAGTGGACACCGGAGGCTTGACGACGCGCTCGTAGCGCTGGCCGTCGGGCTTGGCGTATTCCAGACCGGTGAATGTAAACTCGCCGCCCTGGTTCGCGAGCTCTTCCACTTTGATCGTCTGATCGATCGTGCCCGCTTCGTAAGCTTTCTTGATCAGATCTTCATTTTGGGTGAAGCGATGAATGATTTCGTCGGCGGGAAGCGGAGGCGCGCCGGGATTGGGTTTAGCAGGCAGGCTCTTCACCTTGAAGTCCGGCGGAGGCTTGATGGGGCCAGCGGTTTGCGCCAGCGCGGAGCTGGCCGCAAGAATGCTCACAAAAACCACCAGCGCTGAAAGAACCGAATCCGTCAGCAGTCGCTGCTTAGTCATTTCCCTCACTTAGATGCGGAAACGCGGTGTTGCGATCGTCGATTCAGCACCGGCTGGCGTTGTTGAAAAAACCGCATTCGCCAATACTTCACTATTACTATCGGATTTCCGTTCGATTTTCAAATGCCCAAAGCCCATAACGTCAGACCGGCCGACAGACTGAGCCAGCGGACGCGCGCCACAGCACCGGCCGCGCGGATAAACATCAGGTTGCTTGCGGCGGCCGAGGAGCTGGGTCATAATCTCGAAACCCTTACGAGCCACAGGAAAGAGCGGGTCAATTCATGATCTGTCCCCATTGCCGGACAGAAAATGCCGACGAAATTTCCGCGTGCACGAAGTGTGGCTCTTCGTTCGATTTGCAAATCGACGCGGACGAGACGCTGGATTCGTCGATGCCGACGTTTGGGTCAGAAAAAGAAGGCAGTTCACCGACGCCAAAGAGCCCCTCGCGAGCCGCTTCCAGTGCGCGTGGATCGGCTGCGGCATCCCGGACCGGTCCTCGTTCTTCGGTTGGCGTTTACGGCGTGTTGGAGCCAGGCAACGAACTTGGGGAACGTTACCGCATTGAGGGGCTGCTGGGGCAGGGCGGCATGGGCCGGGTCTACAAGGCCTATGACAAAGAGCTGGACCGCACGGTCGCGCTTAAGGTGCTGCAACCGGAATTAACCACGGACGCGAATGCGATGCAGCGCTTCAAGCAAGAGTTGCTGCTAGCGAGCCGTATCTCCCACAAGCACATCCTGCGCATTCATGACCTGGGCGAAGCCGACGGCGTGAAGTTCATTTCGATGGCCTATGTGGAGGGAAAGGACCTGCATCACCTGCTGCGCGAGGAAGGCAAGCTGCCCACGGAGCGGGCACAGAAAATCGCCGAACAGCTTTGCGAAGCGCTGGATGCGGCGCATTCCGAAGGCGTGGTACATCGCGATTTGAAACCGCAAAACGTTCTGATGGGCAAGAATGACCACGTTTACGTTTCGGATTTCGGCCTTGCGAAGTCGCTCGAATCAAGCACGTCCGGAATGACGCGCGCCGGGCAATATTTGGGAACGCCAAAATACATGGCTCCCGAACAGGTCGAAGCAAAACCGGTGGACAATCGCACGGATCTGTACGCGCTGGGATTGATTCTATACGAGATGGTCACGGGCGAAGAGGCGTTCAAAGGCGATTCGACGCTGCAGATCATGTATCGGCGCGTGAAGGAAAAGCCGCCGAACCCGAAGCAAGTGAATCCTGAATTGCCCGACAATTTGACGCGGGTGATTTTGCGATGTCTGGAGCGGGATCCGGCGCGGAGATATCCGAGCGCCAAGGAAATTTTGGCGGACCTGCAGTCAGGCCGGGCGACTCCCGCCGGCCGGAGCGTGCAGATTGCGCTGCCGGAAGTGGGCAAGCGGTGGTGGTACGCGGCGGCAGGTGTGATGGCGATTCTCATTGCGATGGTCGCGATACCGGCAGTGCGTCACATGATTTTCCCAAACCGGCCCGGAAGTTCAGGATCGGCGCCGCCCCAGGGAGTGCCACCGCTTTCGAGCGGGCGATTCGTGGCGGTGCTGCCGCTACAAATCGTGGGAGACCAGTCGCAATTGGGCTATGTGGCGCAAGGAATAGAAGAAGCGCTTTCGGCGAAACTATTTCAGTTAAAGGATATTCGCGTCACGTCGCCGGACGAGGCGGGAAAGGCCAATCAAAAACAGTCGTTGCCGAAGATCGCTCGAGCGCTGGGCGCAAACCTGCTGGTGCAGGGAATGCTGCAAGGCTCGGGAGATAAAATCCGGATTGATGTGAATCTGGAAGATGTGGCTGACGGGAAGCAGCTGTGGAGCAAGGAATTCAATGGTGTGACCGGCGATTTGTTCACGCTCGAAGACCAGATTTACAACCAGTTGGTCTCCGCGCTCAACGTGAATCCAACCAATGAGGAGCTTGCGAAGGCCGAGGCGCGGCCGACGGATAACGTTGCCGCGTACGATCTCTATTTGCGCGGCCGCAATGCGTTGCGGGGCCACGACAGCAAGAGTATTGAGGCGGGCCTTAACTATTTCAGCCAAGCACTGAAACAGGATGGGTCATTCGCGCTGGCCTACTCCGGAATAGCGGACGCCAGCCTGCGGATGTACGTAATCAAAAAGGACAGTTTCTGGACGCAGAAGGCTCTCGCTGCGGCGCAGCAAGCTGACCAGTTAAACGACAAACTGCCTGAGGTTCACACGACGCTGGGCAGCGTTTACAATGCGACGGGCAAATATGCGGAGGCTGTCGCCGAACTGAGGCGCGCCCTGACACTGGCGCCCTCATCGGATGAAGCCTATCGGCGATTAGGAGACGCTTACTTGCTTAGCGGCAATGGAGCGCAGGCCATTGCGGCGTTTCAAAAAGCAATTCTGCTCAATCCCTACTATTGGGGCAATCAGGAGGGACTCGGCGGTGCGTATTTTCAATTAGGAGACTACGCGAAGGCTCTGGAGTCTTTCCGGCAGGTCACGGTGCTCGAACCGGACATCGACGCCGGGTACGAGAATATGGGAAACGTGTATCTCCAAGAAGGCAAGTATCAGGAGTGTATTCCCTATTTTCAGCACGCGCTTCAAATCGAGCCTTATTGGACGACATATTCAAATCTCGGAATGGCCTACTTTTACTTGAAGCAGTATCGCGACTCCGCGGGAATGTTCGAGAAAGCGGTAGCGCTGAATCCGAACGACGCGCAGGCGGTGGTGAATCTGGCGGATGCGTACCGGTGGTCCGGACAGCAAGATAAAGCGCGAGCTTCCTATCAGCAGGCCATTTCGCTGGGATATAAGGAGTTGGAGATCAATCCGCAGAGTGCGTCAGCGATGGCTCAAATGGCGCTCTCCTACGCAAAGATCGGTGAAGCGCAGCAAGCGGATAATTTCATCCGGCGCGCGAGAAGCATCGACAAGAGCAATGTGAACTACATTTATTTTGAAGCGGAAGTCGATGCCATCCTAAACCGGCCGGCGGACGCATTGAAGGCGCTTCGAGAGGCGTTCGAAAAGCACTTTCCGGTGGAATTTGCAGCGGGAGAGCCCGATCTGGGAAACCTACAGAAAAATCCGGAATTCGCAGGGTTACTTAAGCAGTACGCCAAAAAGAAGACCCGGCCCTAAGCTGAGCGGTCCACTACCCAGTATTTCCTACCGAAAAAAAGCAGCGGCAGAATCCCGATGAGAAGCTGGCACATGAGACCCGGTTCCGGGGCGGACACCGCCGTCTGGAGTCCGGTGTTAGTATCGAGCGTGCCGGTGAAAGCAAACGCGATGGCGTCGTGGTCAGGGTCGGAATGGACGATGGTGTTAATAATATTGCATAATATTGAGGAGCAAGTATTGGCGCTAACCAGTGAGCAGGACAAGAAGTTTGAGGAGCAAGTAAATGTTTCGCCCGGCAGCACGTCGTCGAGCACAACATAGAACGCATCGGTATTAGGACCCGTATACGTAAATGAGATCTGAGGAAAGACCCCGTTGTTTAGCGGAAGCACGACCACTGGCACGGATAAGCAGACGGTGTTCTTGGGGCAACCTGAGGAAAGACCCAGAGGCGGAGGCGGGTCGTTTAAGATGACCGAGGGATCTACAGCGTTGGCTTTGGCGAGCCCCGTAGAGAGCGTGACGGCCAGAACGAACAATAGAGTATAACGCAACTTCATAGACTCCCCGCCCACAAGAGAACCGTGTAACAAGTGCAATCATGGGTCCGCAAACCTAACTCCGTCAGACTTTTTATAACGCTATAATTTTCAGTGGGTTACAGAGTCGGCGAAGCCGGATTGCCTGCGCGATCGGGGATAGAACACAAAAACGATTCAATAGGCTATAAAAACATTTAGCGTATGCGCGACGACTCTAGGCAGCGCGATTGGCCGCCCAGCGTTTGCGGCCAAAGCCGAGCAGCGGAATGCCCCCTGTGAGAAGAAGGAGAATTGTGCCAGGCTCCGGAGTGGAGGAGATCGTAGCATTGGGGTTCGCGCCAAAAAAGCCGTCAGCTGAGAAGGAAAACAACTCGCCCGGCGTGATATCACCGCCGCCGAAAACGAAGTTCTCAGTGAGCAGACCGGTTTCCTCATTGAATGATACGTTTTGAAAGCCGCAAGCGGAAAAAATATCGCTTGCGCACGTGTTGGTTCCGGTCGGAAGTGGCACTTGAAATTGTATGACGAGTGAGGTGATGTCGACGCTGAGCGTGTTTTGGAAAACGATATCCGCGCCGCCATCGACGAGCGTTACGTCGAAACTCCCGGTGAACGGAGTGGCATCGGAGGCCGTCTTGTTAATAATGACGGATGGATCGCCGGGCAGCGAAGCAGGGCTCGCCACTGCAAATCCAGCGGGAATCAGTAAGGCAAGGGCAAGGACAGTGAACCAAACAAAGCGCAATCTCATCGTGGAATCGCCTCCCGGGCGCGGAATGCTCTGGTAGTCGTAGCACGTTATGGCCCAAACAGATGGCGGCAAGGTCGCCGCTAAAGTACTGATCACAAAACAGTAAGATCGGCGAGCCACGGCGGCAATCCGGACTTCGCGCGAGGGATGCAAAGCTTTTCACTTTTGCGCAAACTGCGCTGCATGCTTGCAATCGTGCTGGCGAATTCGAGGGTGTCTGATAAAATCCGCATCGAACTCGAATCGGGAGTGGAGAATTGGCAGAGGCGAAGGCTGCGAGGATTTATTACGTGTCAGGAACTGTGCAGGGTGTGGGCTACCGATATTTCGCCCAGAAGGTTTCCGTACGCCTGGGATTGGCTGGATATGTTAGAAATCTCGGCGACGGGCGCGTGGAAGTGTATGCCATCGGGCCGCGGACGCAGCTTCTGGAGCTGAAAAAGGAACTCGAACGCGGGCCACGAGCGGCGTCCGTGACTGAAATCGCGGACGAAGAAGCGGATGTGGAAGAGAAGTATGCGCACCATTTTGCCGTCGAGCATAGCCCTCGAAGATAACGTTCGCGAAACTTGCGCTTGGTGATTCAGCGAAAGGATAAATCAATCGAATGGATGACTTGAAAAAGTTGATCCGAGAAGTTCCCGATTATCCGAAGGCGGGGATTTTGTTTTACGATTTGACGACGCTGCTGCAGGACAAAAAGGGATTTCACGATTTGATCGAGAGACTCGGCGACAAATTCGAGGGCAAAAAAATTGATGTGGTCGCGGGGATTGAGGCGCGGGGATTTATTTTTGCGCCGGCGCTGGCGTACCGATTGGGAGCGGGGTTCGTGCCGGTGAGAAAGGCGAACAAGCTGCCGTGGAAAACGGCGCAGGTGACGTATCAGCTTGAATACGGTACGGACAAGCTGGAGATTCATCAGGATGCCGTGAAGCCCGGTGAACGCGTGCTGCTCTGCGACGATTTGCTCGCCACCGGCGGGACGGCGGCGGCGGCGATTCAGCTCCTGCGGCAACTGGGCGGCGAGGTTACAGGCGCAGCATTTGCAGTGGAGCTGCGTTTTTTGAAAGGGCGCGAAAAGCTGAGTGGGACGGAAGTGTTCTCACTGATTCAGTACGACAAGTAAACAAAGAAGCTGCTCCTCATTTACGGCCGCTCTGGCGGTGACGGAGGGCTTCGAAGAGGACGACGCCGGCGGCGACCGAGACGTTGAGGGAGCGGATCGGGCCGGCGGTGGGAATAGAAACGAGGAAATCGCAGCGTTTGCGAACGAGATCGTGGAGGCCCGTGCCTTCGCTGCCCATGACGATGGCGATGCGGCCTTTGTAATCCACTTCGGTGTAATTTCTCTCGGCGTGCTCATCGAGACCAATCAACCAAAATCCAGCTTCTTTGAGCTGCTCCATCGCACGAGCGAGGTTCTTTACGCGGGCGACGGGCAAGTGCGCGAGTGCACCGGCGGAAACGCGCGCGACCGTCTCCGTCAAGCCGGCGGCGCGACGCTCGGGGATGATTAATCCAGCAGCGCCTGCAGCAAGAGCGGTGCGAACGATTGCGCCGACGTTGTGCGGATCCTCGATGCCGTCGAGCAAAACAAACAATTGGTCGTTTGTCTGATCACCTGTCGGATCCTGTGTCGGTATGGGCGCTTTACCGGCAAGAAGATCTTCGATGCCGACGGCCTCGCGAGAGGCGGTGAAGGCGATGACGCCCTGATGATGCTCGGAGCCGGCGGCGCGATCGAGTTGGGCGCGATCCTCGAAACGCACGGGCACGCCACGGGAACGCGCGAGGTCGAGAATTTTTTGAATGCGTCCGCCATGCTGGCCGCGAGCCACGAGAAGGCGGTCAAGCGGACGTCCCGCGATAAGCGCTTCTTCGACAGCGTGAATTCCGGCGAGATGGTTCATTTCAAAATCGGTTCCGCGTTCCTTAGACTGTGTTTCAGATTCGGGCTTTGGGCGACAGAGCGAAATTTGGGCGAGATGGCTCAGCCCTCGATGGTGGCGATGACGTGCGCGGCGAGGGCTTCGCCGCGTCCGATTTCGCCGATGCCTTCCTGCGTCTTAGCCTTCAGATTGATTTGATCAACGGAAATGGCGAGTGCTTTGGCGAGCGCCTCGCGCATAGCGGCGAAGTGCGGACCGAGCTTTGGGCGTTCGGCGACTACGATGGCGTCAATGTGGCGAATCTTCCAATTCTTGCGCTCGAGATACTGACGAACCTGGCGCAGAAAAACAAGACTCGAAACGCCGCGCCACTTGGGATCCGTATCGGGGAAATGCGTGCCGATGTCGCCGAGTCCGGCAGCGCCCAGGAGGGCGTCGCAGATCGCGTGGCTCAAGACGTCGCCATCGGAATGACCGACGGAGCCTTTTTCGAATGGGATTTCAATGCCGCCAATCATCAATTTGCGATTCGGGGCAAGGCGATGGAGATCGTAGCCAATCCCAGAACGCGAGATGCGTGCTCGTTCTGAAGATTTGGCGCGCTCCTTGCCGGCAGGTTTCGCGGAAGCCTCGGCCATGCCCGCTTTCTGAAATTGTTTGCGAAGCTTTCGGTCGGCGGCGAGCACCGCGGCGAGAAGATGCGCGGGCGTGATTTGATCCGCACGAAATTCCTTTGCAATGTCGGCGGCCGCGGCCAGCGCGCGCTTTGCTTTCGCGTCGAGGGGAATTTCCCCGGTTGCTTGGCTGGCGGAGTGAAGGTTTTCGGGCGAAAGACGAGCAAGTTTCAAGGGAACTTTGTCCCAATTTACGCCTCGGAATATGCCCGGGCTTTCCTTGCGAATGCCCGCGAGAAGATGGGGCAAACCGATATTCTTTGATTTTTCGGTGATGGCCGCGAGACGGGCCATAAAGATGCAGCGGCGCGCTTCTTCGTTGAATTTCTCGAAGCTGGATTTCTGGACCATGATTATTTGTGGCGCTCCTGGTCGAGGTACAAATGCGCGAGTTCCATGTCGGCGGGACGGGTGATTTTGATGTTGCGCTCGGAGCCTTGCACGACGTAGACGTCGCGGCCCATGCGCTCGACGAGGGCAGCCTCATCGGACGCGGTGAAACCATCCTGATCGGCACGGGCGAAAGCCTCTCTCAACACTGCGACCTGAAATACCTGCGGTGTTTGCGCCAGAACGATTCGCTCGCGCGGAATGGTGGCTGAAATCAATGCCAGATCTTCGGGCAGAGTGGCGCGGCGGACTTCCTTGACGGTATCGATTGCGGGAAGGCCGAGGATGGCTGCGCCCCGCGCGCGAGCTTCGGCGATGACGCGATCGACTTGCGCGCTCGTGATGAAAGGGCGCACTGCGTCGTGGACAAGAACCAACTCCGCATCGGCTGAAATTTTTGCCAGCGCATTACCGACGGACTGCTGCCGCGTTTCGCCGCCCTTCACGACGCGAATTGGCCTGCCGAGATTTTCTTTTGACAACCGCTGTTCGAGGGCTTGGACTTCGTCGGGGCGAGTGGCGATCAAAAACTCCGAGATAGAGGCGCATTGCGATAAGCGCCGAAGCGTGAACACGACGATGGGCACTCCATCAAGTTCGAGAAATTGCTTCGGGACATCGGAACCCATGCGGGTACCGAGTCCGGCAGCAGGAAGAATGGCGGCGATTCGGCTCATTCGGGAGACGTAGTCTATCGCATTCGAAGTAGTAGATAAACATGCACTCCGTTAGAGGCCGCAGGCGGCGTTAGGTGCGGCCCGTTTCCGGAGTGAGTGGGCGGGCAGGGCGATCGCGTTCGCCGGGAGCGGCAGGATCGGAGGAGCGTAGTTCCGGCGCGGAGGAGCGGAAAGCGTTCTCCGCCGCGGAGCCGGGCAACGACTGGGGCGCGCGGGCGGCATTCTGTTCGCCACGCTCGTCATAACGGCCAAAAATCATCTTGCCCGCGGTAGTCTGATGAACGGAAGTGACGGAGATGTCGATGGTTTTGTTGATCATTTTGCGCGCACCGTCGACCACGACCATTGTGCCATCGTCGAGATACGCTACGCCTTGATTGTATTCCTTGCCTTCGCGAAGGATGAATACGCGCATCGTCTCGCCAGGAAGGACAACGGGCTTGAGGGCGTTGGCAAGCTGATTGACGTTCAAAATCTCGATTCCCTGAAGCGTGGCGACTTTGTTGAGATTGAAATCGTTGGTGATAATTTTGGCGTCGTAGCGTTTGGCGAGTTCGATAAGCTTCAGATCGACTTCGGCGATGTTCTGGAAATCGTCCTCGGCAATCTGGACATCGAGGTGCGGCATTTTCTGAATGCGCTGCAAAACTTCGAGACCGCGCCGGCCGCGTTGACGGCGCAGCGAATCGGCCGAATCCGCGACCATTTGGAGTTCGCGCAGAACGAACTGCGGGATGATGATGGTGCCGTCGATGAAATGGGCTTCGGCGATATCGATCACGCGGCCGTCGATGATGACGCTCGTGTCGAGCACCTTGTAGATTTGACGCGAGCCGCGTTCCGTGCCGAACAGGCCGCCGAGGGCCTGAAGATTGAGCATGTCGCCCTTGTTTGCGCCGACGATCAAGCCGATATAGGCCATCACGAGAAATACGGCGAGGCTGATGAAGGAACGGGTGCTCTCCGGCATCGAAGTGTGAACGAGGACCAGGGTGGTAAGAAATGCTCCGAGGATGCCGAGAATCGAGCCGATCACAGCGCCAATCAAGCGGCGAAGGCTGGCGCGGCGCAGGCGGACCTCGAAGAGAATCACCGCAATCGCGAAGGCCAGGCCCGCAATCGCGCCAAAAAGATGCGAGAGAGTGAAGGGCATGAAATGGTAGCCGGCGGCAACGCAGACCACGGTAAAGATCAAGCGGATCGCGGCCATGTCCCAAAAGCCGCCAACCCCGCCAGAATCCATCTTGGAAAGCAAACCCGGCTTGCTCGAGGGATTTTCTGGATTGTCGGAAACAGAGGAACGATTCGATGGGTTAAAAGTGCGCGTCATCGTGGCCCCTTTATAAAATTAAGATATCAAGTTATGAACGTATATCAGGTACAGGATGCTGCCCGGCTCTATGAGATTTCCAGATTACAGCCGGTATGAATGAAAACAAATTATGAGTGACTCAAGGAAGTATACCACTGGGCGAACGGTGCGAGAAACGAATCAAGAAACGTAGAAGCGAGGAACGCGGCGCCCAAGGGCGCAGAGCAAATCGGACGTGACGGTACCGATTTGGCGGGCGATTTGATCGGCGTGGATTGCGGTTTTGCCATCCTGGCCATAGATGGTGACCACGTCACCGAGGGCGACTCCCGGGACATCGGTCACGTCGACCATGGAAAGATCCATTGAAATCGTGCCGACCAGAGGAACAAGGCGCCCTCTGACGATTACACAACCGCGATTGCTGCGTTGACGCACGATACCGTCGGCATAGCCCGCGGCGATGACCGCAATGCGCGAGGGACGATCGGCGACGAACTTTGCGCTATAGCCCACGGGCTGGCCCGCGGCAACTTCGCGGAGGGAAATAATGCGCGCCCGGAAGCTGAGGCAGGGTTTCAGTTGCATGTCTCGTTTGACGCTGGCAGCCACCTCGGGAGGCTCGAAACTCTGATGATAGCCGTAGAGGACGGCGCCGGGCCGCACCATATCCGACCAAGTGGCCTCGCGCGCACAGATAGCGCCGCTATTGGCCATGTGGATGATGCCCGGCGAGACTCCCTCCTCGCGGAGCTGTGATAGAGCATCAGCGAAAAGTTTTTCCTGCTGCTCGTTTTGAGAGGAGCGCAAGTCGTCGGCAGAAGCGAAGTGCGTGAATGTGCCGGCGAGTTCAAGATGCGGGCAGGCGGCGTATTCGCGGATGAACGCAGCGATTTCCTTGGGCGAAATTCCGAGGCGGTTCATGCCGCTGTCTATTTTTAGATGGAAGCGGAATTTCTGTGGTGGCTTTCGCCTGCTCGATTTGGAAGCAACACGTTCGAGCAAGCGAAGCTGATCCAGGCGGGCAATTGTTGGCGTGAGATTGTGATGCAAAATGCGTTTTTCTTCGCCGGGCCAAAAACCCGTCAGGAGAAGAATCGGCTGCCGAAGGCCAGCTTCACGCAATTCGATGCCTTCGGATGAACAGGTGACTCCAAACGCTTCGACGCCCAAGCGGGAGAGATGCTTGCTGACTTCGACAGCGCCCAGGCCGTAGGCATTCGCCTTGACGACGGCAAGAATTCTCCGTTTCTTGCCAATTTTTCGGCGGACCAAGCGAAGATTGTGAGTGATGGCGGAGAGAGAAATCTCAGCCCAAACGGGACGGCCTTCGAATTGGATTCCGCGGGTCATTTGTAAAGCGGTTATGCGTAAACTAAAAGCGTACCTCGCCGCGCGCCGAGCCGTAACCTGAATTCCCCTGCTTGCCCGCTTCTAGTAAACACACCGATTCGGATGGAGCAACAGGCATGCCAGGAACCTGAGCTTGTGGAACCTTTGAGAAACTCCGGAAGTCACTTTGCGCAAAGCACTTAGGGCGGTGCTCCAGCGGTACCCACCTGGTTTGTGAAGACGAGCGCGGGTCAAAAGCTACGAGGCGTTGCCAGGGGAACACACAGCAAAGAGCGCTATACCGCGAATTCTGCCTAGATCGAGCTACTCGAGCATGGGGCCAAACGAATCTGGCGCAGCTTGTTCGAAGCGCGTGTGGCGATTGATGAAGACGAAATCGAGGCTGCCGGTTGGGCCATTGCGCTGTTTCGCGATGATGAGTTCAGATTTGGCGCGTTCCTCGTCGGGAAGATCGGTCTTGTAAAAGCCCGGGCGGTGAATGAAGAGAACGACGTCGGCGTCCTGTTCGATGGCGCCGGATTCGCGAAGGTCGGCCAATTGCGGTTTGCGGTCCTCGCGCTCCGGCGCGCGAGTCAACTGGCTCAAGACGAGCACGGGAACTTTCAATTCCTTCGCAAGACCCTTGAGGGAGCGGGAAATGCTCGAAACTTCTTCGTTGCGATTGCCGAAGCGGCCGCGTGCGGCGATCAGTTGGAGGTAGTCGACGATGACAAGATCAAGGCCCTTGTCGCGTTTCAGGCGCCGGGCTTTCGCGCCCATCTCCATCACCGTGGATGAAGCGGAATCGTCAATCCAGAGCGGAGCATCGCCGAGGCGCGCCAGGGTCTGAGCGATTTTCGCCCAATCCTCGTGTCCTAGATGGCCGGTGCGGAACTTGTGTGCGTCGACGCGGCCTTGCGACGCAAGCAGGCGCATCAGCAGAGACTCTTTGGACATTTCGAGGCTGAAGATTGCGACCGCGCGCGGCTCGCTGCTGAGCGCGACATTTTCAGCAATGTTCAGCGCCAGCGACGTTTTTCCCATGGACGGCCGCGCAGCCAGAATAATTAGTTCGCCGGGCTGCAAGCCGGCTGTGTCGTTGTCCAGATTTAGATATCCCGTGGGGACGCCCGTGAGGCGGCGGCCCTGCTCCATCATCTTTTCGAGCCGGGAGTAATTATCCTTGATCAGATCCTTGACGCCGATCAGGCCAGCGCGGACTCGCTCTTCGGCCACCTGGAAAATGTCGGATTCGGCCTTATCGAGAATCGCGTCAGCGTCGTCTTCGGCGTCGAGGGCGCGCTGCATAATCACTTCGGCGGTGCGGATCAGATGGCGGAGAACTGACTTTTCCTTGACGATGCGGACGTAGTGCTCGACGTTGGTCGCGCGCGGCAAGCCGTCCATCAACTGCGAAAGATAGGCGGGGCCGCCAGCGGACTCGAGTTCCCCGTGGCGATCGAGGCATTCGCTGAGGGTGATCAAATCAATGGCTTGCTGCGCCTCGGCCAGTTCAACGATGCGCTCGAAAATTCGGCGATGCTGATCGAGGAAAAAGTCCTCGCCTTTCAATTTCTCGACGGCAATATTGAAGGAATGATTATCGAGGAGGATGGCGCCCAGGACGCTGCGCTCCGCGCCGGCGCTGTAAGGGAGAGGCCGTTCGAGAGTGGTATCGTGAGCCATATTCATTCGCTTTATTTTCGCCTAGAGGCGCCGCTGACGCAACGGTTTTTTGGCCTTCCGCTATGGGAGTTCAGAAATCGGAATGCCTGTTTGGGCGAACGCCGGACATTCTGTGCGGCTTGGAGAGCGAAGTCAATGTGTGGTGGCTGTGGAATTCACAGGAAGCTGTGAAAAAAGCCGTAGGCAGGCGGTGATGGAACCAATGGCGAGCGGCGTCGCCAGAACCGAGAAGGCGACGCCCCGCAAAACGGAACCTTTCGATCGCTCACACTTCGCGTTCGACAGTGAGGTTCACCGTGGCGATCACATCGCGGTAGAGCTTGATCGGGACGGGATATTCTCCGACGGTTTTGATCGGGTCATTCAGCTGAATTTTGCGTTTGTCGATGGTGTAGCCCTGCGCAGCGAGCGCATCGGCAATGTCGGCGGACGTGACCGACCCAAAGAGCTGATCGTTCTCACCAGCCTTGCGAGAAAGCTTCAGAGCGACGGTAGAAAGCAAATCGGCCTGTTTCTGTGCTCCCTCGCGTTCGGTGGCTTCCTTCTTGGAGAAGGCAGCGCGCATTTTTTCCAGACGCCGCATGTTGGAAGAATTCGCGGCGATGGCGAGCTTCTGCGGCAGCAGATAATTGCGCGCGTAACCCTCCGCGACCGTCACTATCTCGCCTCGATTGCCCAGCTTGTCGACATCTTCCTGCAAAATAATTTCCATGGCTTTATCCTCGAAATTCGTCCCGCGCGACGCAAGGGCCGCACGGGATCGGATGTGATCGTCGCGGCAGACTCTACAGCTCCGACGCGAACGGCAAGAGCGCGATGTTTTGTGCGCGCTTAATGGCAATCGTCAGCCAGCGCTGATGACGCGCGCAAGTGCCGGTCATTCGCCTAGGGAGAATCTTGCCACGCTCCTGGACGAACGACTGGAGAATCTCCGGCTTCTTGTAGTCGATGAGATCGAGCTTGTCGACGCAGAAGCGGCACACTTTCTTTTTGCGAACGTAGTTGCGTTTCCCGCGGCGCGGCCCTGGCGGTCTGCTGCCCGCTGGGCCACCTCCCCCGGGCGGTCTTCCGCCGGAGGATGATGAAGAGTGGTGCGATGGTGAGTGTTGCTGTGGTGCCCGTGTTTCGTCGGCCATCAATTTTCTCCCTATCCAGCCGCCGTCGCGGCCTGTTCAGCGCCGGGAGCAGCAGGTGCAGTTTTGCGGGGACGCCGCGCGTTGCGTTTCTCGCGGCGCTTGGATAATTTCTCCTGGCGCTTGATTTCTTCGTCGATGCGGACAGTCAGATACTTGACCACCGAGTCGGTGACGCGCAAGCGGCGTTCGAGTTCCTTGAAAAGCTCGCCATGGCTGGAGCGAAGCACCATGTAGACGTAGAAGCCTTCGCGCAATTTCTTGACGCGATAGGCCAGCCGGCGCGTGCCCCACTTCTCAACCTTCTCGACTTTTGCTTGCTTCTCTTCGACAGCGTGCGTGAGCGTGGCAATCAGTTTATCGATATCCGCTTCCGGCGTGTCGGGCCGGCAGATGAAGATCAAATCATACAGTCTTTCTTCCATGGTTCCTCTTTTCGTCCTCGAATCAGAAATTCTATTCCGGAGTTTCTTCCGGCGGCGTGGCGCGCCGGTTGAAGTGCGCCATCGCGCGTCCCGCGCCTTCCGCCAAAATCATTTCCACGGCGTCCGCGGCTTCAACAATCATCGTGTCCGCCATCTCGCGGACGTCCTTGCCCATCGGAGCGAGAACGTAACTTGCCAAGTCGCTTACCGGATGTTCAGGCTTGATGCCCAGCCTGACCCGCAAAAACTCATCCGTCGCCAGCGCGCCAATCACGGACTTCAAGCCGTTGTGGCTGCCTGCGCTGCCGCGCTCACGAATGCGGATCATTCCCCACGGCAGAGCCGCTTCATCGCTGACAACGATTGTGTCCGCCGCATCCGCCTCGTACCGTGTAATCAAATCCGCAACGGCGTGGCCGCTTAAATTCATGAACGTCTGCGGCTTCGCAAGCACCACGTCGTGGCCTGCGATCCGGCCGATCCCAATCACCGCCTGTCCTTCCGGACGCGTGATACGGATCGCGAAACGTTCAGCCAGGCGATCCATGACCTGGAAGCCAAGGTTATGCGGCGTCCAGGCATATTCGCGGCCGGGATTGCCGAGACCCACGATGATTCGCATCCGCGCGTCCCCACTTGCGGCACCCGATGGAGTATTCTGCAGGCGCCAAACCACCGTGCGGCTTTACTGCTTTTCTTTTCCCTTCTTCTCGGGCTTCTCGGCTTTTTCGGGCTCGGCGCCTTCTTCGCCTTCTTCTTCCTTCTTGCCCTTCTTGATGACTTCTGGCTCGGCGGCAGCTGCCTCGGTGGCTGCGGCAGCTTCGACGGGCGCCACTTCTTCTTCCTTCTTTAGAATCACAACGTGCGCCAGAACGCGCTGCGGGTCAGTAACCAGTTTTACCTTTTCTGGATCAAAGGGAAGGTCGGCGGCGCGAAGTTGCTTGCCGATGGTTAAGCCGCTGATGTCGATTTTGAATTCCTCGGGAATGTCGCCGGGCAAGCATTCAAGCTCGACTTCGCGCGTTACCATTTCGAAAACGCCGCCTTGAAGTTTGACGCCTTCGGGCTCGCCGAAAACGTGCACCGGAACACGCACGCGCATGCGGACGTCCATCGCGATGCGCAGCAAATCGACGTGCAGCAAAGCACCGCTGACGGGATCGACTTGCCAGTCTTTTACCATGGCTTTCTCTTCCCGACTCCCGGCGACCTGCACGCTGAAAATTGTGTTGTGACCCGTCTCCGAACGCAGAATGCGCGCGACTTGGCGGGCGTTCACGGTCATGGGGACAGGTTTATTCTTGCCGCCGTAAAGCACGGCGGGGACGAGGCCCGTACGGCGAATGCGGCGGGCGACACCCTTCCCGCGTTCCTCACGCGGCGTGGCTTCCACAACAAAGGCTTCCATGCGTTCCTTCCCTTCGCTGCCCTAAATGAACAGCTCACTGATTGAAGTTTCTTCGTGAATCGAACGAATGCCGCGCGCCAGGAGTTCGGCGACGCTCAGCACTTTAATTTTGGGCACTTTTTTCGCTTCCGGCGAGAGCGGCACTGAATCGGTGACGATCACTTCTTTTATCGGCGACTTGCAAATGCGATCGACGGCAGGCCCGGACAAAATCGCGTGCGTGCAGCCTGCATAAACTTCTGTGGCGCCTTCTTTCAGGAGGGCTTCTGCTGTTTTGACGAGCGTGCCGGCCGTGTCGATGATGTCGTCAATCACCAGCGCGGGACGTCCCTTGACGTCGCCGACGATATTCATCACTTCGCTCACATTCACGTCGATACGGCGCTTGTCGACAATGGCCAATGGAGCGTCCATTTTTTTTGCGAAGAAGCGCGCACGCTCGACGCCGCCTGCATCGGGCGAAACAACGGTAATTGCGTGAAGTCCGCGCTTCTGAAAATATTCGACTAGAACCGGCGCGGCAAATAAGTGATCGACGGGAACGTTGAAATAGCCCTGAATCTGGGGCGCATGAAGATCGAGGGTCAGCGCGCGGCTCGCGCCAGCCGTCTCAAGCAGGTCGGCGACGAGTTTCGCCGAAATGGGCACGCGCGGGCGGTCTTTGCGATCTTGGCGGGCGTACGCGTAATACGGAATCACGGCTGTGACGCGCCAGGCCGAAGCGCGCTTGAACGCGTCGACCATCAACAAAAGCTCCATCAAATGAAAATCGACCGGATGGCAACATGCCTGAACGACAAAGACATCCGCGCCGCGAACGTTTTCGAGAATTTGGAAACGAGATTCGCCGTCGCTGAATTGACCGCGTTCGGCGCGGCCCCGCGGCACACCCAGATAATGGCAGATGGCCTCGCAGAGTGCGGGGTTAGCGCTGCCGCTAAAAATCTTGAACTTGTCGTCAGCCAACACAGTCCTCTGGAACGATTCTTGGTTGGGCCCTTTCAGCGAACCTGTCAGACGATTGCCCGCTCGAGCATAGCCCTGCGGTAGTCTTCCCTAGAGAGGGTCCTCGCTACGAAAACCTGGTCTTTCGGAAACTCTCGAGCGACTCGGCGCGCCTGCGCTGGGTTTCGGAAGACTCCGAACACCGCCGACCCGCTACCCGCCAGCGCGGCTTCCGCGGCCCCTCCCTGAAGCAAAGTCCGTTTGATTTTAGCTAAACGGGGGTGACGGCGAAAAACGGCGGCCTCGAAATCATTTGAGATGCCGCTGTCCTGCCGGCTCCAGCACAGAGCGCAGAAACCCCATATTCTATGGGTTGCGCGTGGCTTTGTCAATTGGCGAGAGTTTGACGGTCGGGGACCAAGCCAAGAGTAGGCGTCGCGCGTGCTGACGCCGATATCTTGCGGAGAAACAACCAGAACGGTTTTATCCGGCACATCAGGAAGCGGGTAAATCTCGTCGCCCCGATTTACGCCGAGGGCGCGGCCACCGAAGAGGAAAAAGGGCACGTCGGCCCCCAGACTTGCAGCGATTTCGATAAGGCGCGGGAGCGGGAGGTGGCGGCGCGTGAGTCGCAGCAAACCGATGAGCGCGGCGGCCGCGTCGCTCGAACCACCGCCCAAGCCGCGAGCCACGGGTATGACCTTCGTCAGTTTCGCGTGTACTCCCTGGCGAAAACGAAGCTCGCGGCGCAAAGCATCCATGGCACGCCAGACCAGATTCGTCGAATCGGCGGGAAGTGAAGGATCGTCAATCTCAAGGCTGATTTCTTTTCGTGCGGATAATTCCAGTTCCAGAGTGTCGTGGAGCGAAATTGAATGGAAGATGGTGCGGAGTTCGTGATAGCCGTCGGGGAAACGCCCGACCACATGAAGGCACAAATTGATTTTGGCAAACGCGGGAAGGCGAATCGATCGCTTCATCCGCAAAGAATATTACGGTTTGGGGTCGCCACCGACCGATTTCTCCGCGAGATGGTGGCGTTTCAGATTTTTCAGCTTGGCCTCAAGGTCAGCAACTTTTTGCGCTTCGTAATCAGCAGGAAGAGCCTTGTGCCAGTAGACCAGCGCCTTCTCCCAGGTTTGCTGCGCTCGGTCCGTTTGACCGAGCTTTGCGTAGACTTCACCCAGGTGGCCAAGCACAGTGGGATCGTTGCCACCGTGGGAAACGGCCTGTTCGAGGTATTGCTGGGCTTCAGGAAGATTACCCTGCTTGAAATAGGCCCAGCCAAGGCTATCTAGGTAAGCGCCGTTGGTGGGGTCTTCGACTACCGCGCTGTGTATCATCGTGATTGCTTCGTCCAAACGAATGCCACGATCGGCAAGCATGTAGCCGTAATAGTTGAGCACCATTGCGTCGTGAGGATTGACCGCGAGGGCTTTGCGGAACATCTCCTCCGCCTGGTCATATTGCTTCTGCCCGTCATAAATCGAACCGAGGAGAAACCACGCCGTTTCTTTGTCGGATGGTTCCGCCGACATCGTCAGCGCTTTGTTCGCGTCCGTTTGCGCGTCCGCATAGCGTTTGCCACGTCCTTCGATCTGGGCGAGGTCGAGATAGGTGTCGCGGTCCGACTGATTCCCGCGCAACCGACCGCGGAGGACTTTTGTGGCGTCGTCGGTCTGCCCGTTGTCACCAAGAAGCATGGCGTAGGTTACCGCCAGACTCTGGTCACCGGGATCGGCGGCACGGGCTTTTTCGGCTTCGCCGATGGCGCGCTTAATATCACCGCTTGAGCGATAGGCATCAATTAAGAGGAGTTCGCCGCGCTTTTGCGAGGCTGGCCCAAGCTGTTGCATGTCTTCGAAGGAACGTTCGGCGGAAGAAAAGTCTCCGCCTTGCCGGTAGGCCATGCCGAGCTGCTCGTAAAGAATCGGCAGCGCGCTCGGAGCAGGCTGACCCTCCTGCTGCTGGGCTTTCACGCCGGCAATGGCGTCGGAAAGAACTTGCACGGCATCCTTGTAGCGCGCTTGCGCCTCGTAAAGTAGCGCCTCGTTGTAGAGCACCTCGAGGCTGCCGGGCGCATATTTCTTCGCTTGCATCAAATTGCTCTCGGACTTGTCGAGCTGATTGAGGTGGCGATAGATCTGCGACATGCGCAGATAATCCTCAGCATTGTCGGGTTCGAGCTTGGTCAGGCGCTCGTACTGGCTGAGAGCTTGCGGATATTTGTGATCGGAGAGGAACGCCTGCGCGAGACCTTTGCGATGGGTGACCTCATCCGGCTCAAGCCTGACAGCTTGCTGGAACGCTTCTTCCGCTTCAGGGAAGTTATTCGATTTCGCATATGCTGTGCCGAGAAGATCGTAAAGTGTGGCCGCGTTCGAACCGCTCGCGGCATTTTTCAGCACAGAGATCGCATCCTGCGGCCTGCCTTCGTCAAGGTAAAGCTGGCTCAGCTGTTCGAGAGCGCCTTCATTGTCGGCGGAACGATTCAAGATACCGCGAAGCACTTGCTCACTTTGCTGGGGTTTGTTTTGGAAGCCATAGAGATGAGCGAGCCAAAGTTGGGATTGCACGTCGGTGGGATCGAGCCGCTGAACAGCCTTTAATTGCTCAACCGCGAGCGCAATCGTCTCCTTTTGGCGGTCGTTCGCGCTCATATCGCCCAAGTCGTGAATATAAATGCGAGCGAGCAAGCGATGCGCCGCGAGATTATCCGGGTCTTGCCCTAGAGCGGCCTGGGCCTGGCGGATCGCTTCGTCCGTCCGCTGGGAAGCTGCGTAAACCTCGGCGAGACGCTCCGTAATGGACGCGTCGGAATCGAGGGTTTGAGCCTTCTGGTAATAATCAATAGCCTGGCTCGCAAGGTCCGATTTGCCGGTCTCGTCAAACTGCTGTTCCGCCAAATGGCCGAGCATGAAATCGGCGTAAGCTTGCGCGCGCTTCGATTGGTCCGATTGCGAATACGCGAAAGCATCGGCGGGCTTGGGGACTGGGGACGCTGATACGGCCGTTTGTGCGGCCGCGCCTGCAGCTCCCAGTGCAACGGCGAGAATCGCGCCGAGGATGGGGACGGAAATTGTTCGCGTCGTTGCGTGAGTCTTTTGCGTTTTCATGCTAGCTCCGAAATGCACATTCATTATGGTATAGGCCGCATCGAGGGTCAAAGGCTTACCGGTATATTGTTACTATCCGCGCGATGCCTATTCGATTGGATGCCAGCCAGCAGCTCCGCGTCAGTGCCGGAAATGCCGGATGCCTGTGAAAACCATGGCGAGGCCAAGTCGATTGGCCGCCGAGATCACTTCGGGATCGCGGACCGAGCCGCCTGGCTGAATCACGGCGGTTGCGCCGGCCTTTGCCGCCTCCTCAACGCCATCAGGAAAAGGAAAAAAAGCGTCTGATGCAATGGCACTTCCAGCGAGCGATATCTGCGCTTTCATAACGGCGAGCTTGACGGAATCCACGCGACTCATCTGGCCGGCGCCAATTCCCAGCGTCTGGCCGTCGCGAGCGAAAACAATGGCGTTCGATTTGACGTGCTTGCAAACTTTCCACGCGAATTGCATGGTGTGGCGTTCGGCTTCGCTCGGAGCGCGTTCGGTGACGAGGGTCAGTTCCGCATCATCGAGGGCGCGATTGTCTGGCTCTTGCACGAGCACGGCACCGTGGATGCGCTTAAGTTCAAGCTCGGCAACAGGCTTATCAGCAGGCATCTCCAACAGACGCAAATTCTTCTTCGTAGTGAACTTTTCCCGCGCTGCCGGATCGTAACCGGGCGCAATGAGGCATTCGACGAAAAGCTTTGCGACTTCTTCCGCTGTTTCGGCGTCGAGCGGCCGGTTGAACGCGATCACGCTGCCAAATGCGGAAACCGGATCGCAGGCCAGCGCTCGCCGGTATGCCTCGGCGAGATGGGTATGTTCTGCCGCGCCGCAGGGATTATTGTGCTTCGTGATGATCGTTGCCGGAGCGGAAAATTCCCGGGCGAGCGACCAAGCTGCGTCGAGATCGACCAGATTGTTGTATGAGAGTTCCTTGCCCTGGAGTTGGCGGGCAGCCGCAAATCCTGTGTGCGGCCGGCCCGCGGGGACATAGAGAGCTGCCTGTTGATGAGGATTCTCGCCGTAGCGCATGAGTTGCTGGCGCTCGAAGGCATAGTGCAAGCGGAAGGGCAGAGATTCGGGAGCCGCGGACAGATGCAACTCGCGGCCGGCCGTGAGGCGCTCGAGTTGCGTTGCGATTTCCCCGTCGTAGCGCGCGGTAACCGCGAAAGCCTTCCGCGCGAGATCGAGGCGCGTCGCGAGGCTGAGTTCCGAGCCAGACGTCAACTCTTCAACGATGCCGGGATAGTCCGCCGAATCCGTGACCACTGCAACGCTTTCAAAATTCTTGGCCGCGGAGCGAATCATGGTGGGTCCGCCAATGTCGATGTTTTCGATCAGTTCCTCGGCGGTGACACGCGATTTGTTCGCTGTCGCTGAAAATGGATAGAGATTCACGACAACGATATCAATCGGCGAAATCGAGTGCTGGGCCGTTTGCTTGAGATCGTCCGGACTCCCGCGCCGGAATAGTATGCCGCCGTGAACCTTTGGGTGAAGTGTTTTCACGCGGCCGCCGAGCATTTCCGGCCAGCCGGTCAGCTCGGAAACGTCGCGCACCACGACGCCAGCTTCGCGCAAAAGACGCGCCGTGCCACCCGTCGAAACAATTTCGATTCGAAGCTGCGAAAGCTGACGCGCAAACTCGACCACGCCAGTCTTGTCATACACACTGATTAGGGCCCGCTCGATTGCCACACTCCCTCCCGGTGAAAAAGGCATACCAGTGTATGCGGTTGCCGAGGAATGGAGAAGAGGGAAGGTGAATAAATTCAGCCGCTGACGCGGGCTTTCAGTTTTACACGGCCGTTTTCAACGCTGACGGTGTATTCCACTTGCGCAGTACGTTTCTTGCCCTTCAGTTCACGGGTCTTCTGCCGGACAAATGCCCCAAAATCCTCGAAGTTCGGCGTTCCACCTTTTTCGCCAGCGGCTGTGCGCACCTCGACTAGCTTTTGGTAAAGCTGCTCGACCTTCTTGGTTTCGTGATCCGGGTCGGAAAACGACATCGCGAACGGCGCCGGACGCTCGCCTTTCGCCGGGCGTTTCGGTTCCGTGAGGCCAGCCGACGTGGCGCGCTGGGCTTCGATCGCCTTGGCGGCGGCTCCGAAATGGCGGTGCGTTGTGCTTTCCTCGCGTTCTTTAATCTTCTTGCGCCAAATTTCGCAATATTTCGCGAATGTTTGCGCGATGTTGGTGTAACGAAACCGCTGCGAATAGTTCATTTGAGCGCCGCGATCGCTGTAGCGCTTGATCAAGGATTCAACCCGCCACTGCGTATCCGCCGGGGGACGTTTGCGGCCGCCGCCGAAGAATTGTTCGTACTCAATCTTCAGAGTACGAATGTCTTTTTCGAGTTGGACGAGGTCTTCTTCGGGCGTGGTGGCCATAGTTTTGCGTCGGATATGAAATGTGAACGAAGGGGAGGTACTCTTTACTATCCTAAAACCAGCTTCTCCGGGACGTCAATGCTTTGCGTCAGAACTGGTGTCGGAAGGGTATCAAGGGGGCCGTTGCGTCCCCGCACGGCGTATGTTGAAATGGCTGGAATATGACTCCTTCGCCAGAGCGTAGCGTACGGGTCGAGGAAGAGCGTGCTGGAATTCTGCGGCAAATTCCTTCTGTCGACCAACTGCTGAACCGGCCGGCGATCGCCGAATTGTGCCAGCGGGCTGGCCGCGAATTCACGGTCGAGGTTACCAGACGTGTGCTAGCCAATTTGCGCGAACGGGCCGATGTCGAAGTGGCATCTTTGTCCGTAAACATCGCGGATATCGAAATGCAAATTATAAAACGGATTGAAGAGGAACTGGCCCCATCGCTGCGAAGCGTGATCAATGCCACGGGAGTGGTACTGCACACCAACCTGGGGCGGGCGCCGATCGGAAAGTTGGCCGCCGAACATCTCGCCGCAACATCCACGCACTATTCCAACCTGGAATATGACCTCGCCGAGGGCGCGCGCGGCAAGCGTGACTCGCATACAAACAAACTGCTGGCGGAGCTGGTGGGCGCGGAATCAGCAATCGTCGTAAACAACAACGCCGCGGCGGTTTTCCTGGTCCTGAATACACTCGCGAAGGGCGCTGAAGTGATCGTCTCGCGCGGCGAACTGATTGAAATCGGCGATGGATTCCGCATTCCGGACATCATGGCGCAAAGCGGCGCGGAATTGCGCGAGGTTGGTACCACGAATCGGACGCGAATTGCCGATTATGAGCGCGCTGTGACCGAGCGAACGCGCCTTCTCCTCCGCGTGCATCCGTCGAATTTCCGCATCGTCGGCTTCACGAAGAGACCGGAGCTCAAAGAACTTGTCGGAATAGGCAAGCGCTTGGGGATTCCTGTGGTCGAGGACCTCGGCTCAGGCTGTTTGGTCGATCTCTCCAGCCTGGGAATTGATGAGCCCGTCGTGCGCGCGAGCTTCGACGCGGGAGTGGATGTCGTTACCTTCAGCGGCGACAAATTGCTCGGAGGCCCGCAGGCGGGAATCATCGCGGGCAAAAAGGACGTTGTGGAGCGAATTCGGCGCAATCCGCTGTTTCGTGCGCTGCGTGTGGACAAATTGACGATTGCCGTCTTGGAAATGACTTTGCGCGCGTATCGGCGAGGCGCATGGGAAGAAATTCCAGCGCTGCGAATGATTCGCATGACCGCACATGAAATTGAGCAACGAGCGCGCGCGTTTGTGGCGCGATTGACCGATGCGCTGCCGAAGGACGCGACCCTCGAGATTCGCGATGGCTCCTCGGTCATTGGCGGAGGCTCAACGCCGGATCAGAAACTGCCGACGAGTCTGCTCGCCATCGCCAGCCGCCGTTATTCCGCTGTCGCGATCGAAGAGCGGCTCCGGCGGCCAGCAAGCGGATCGCCAGTGATTGCACGAATCGAAGAGGACCGCCTGGTGATCGACTTGCGCACGGTTTTCATCGAAGAGGAAGCGCCGCTCGCTCAAGCAGTGATTGCAGTGTTGCGTTAGCGCGCGCCCTCGTGGAAATTCCTGCCGCGTTGCACGGCTTTACAAATGGTTTATGCAGCTTGCAACGCACGCCGCGCCGAATCCGTTGTCGATATTGACGACGCTGATGTTGGACGCGCAACTGTTGAGCATGGCAAGCAGAGCCGTTAACCCTGAAAAACTTGCCCCGTAGCCGATGCTGGTCGGCACCGCGATTAGCGGCACGCTGACGAGCCCTGCAACAACGCTCGGCAGCGCGCCTTCCATTCCGGCGGCGCAAATGATCACGCGCGCTGCGGCGAGCTTGTCGCGATGCTTGAGCAAGCGGTGCAGGCCGGCCACGCCAACGTCAT